>Ga0196901_1000116_pt1 | contig 40641 bp, 44 predicted proteins | sample CB_VirMetaG_FD_169099 | JGI IMG/M metagenome (GOLD analysis project Ga0196901, IMG submission 169099) | Freshwater to marine saline gradient viral communities from Chesapeake Bay - CB_1504_1 Viral MetaG (v3) (version 3) | ecosystem: Environmental > Aquatic > Marine > Coastal | place: USA... | reverse complement strand
CAGCCGCTGCCGCCGCCAGCGCGCAAGGTTTTGCCGCTGTTGTGCTTCTGACGGCGTCCAGCAACGATGTCGAAGTAGCTGACGCACGGACTTACTATCAGGTTGATGCGTCCAGCAACACGGTTGACATTAACCTTCCCGCCATCGGATCGGAAGACGGCCTGTCTTACACCATTGAGGTGCTGGACGTATCGAACGCCATCACATTGGTTCGTGACGGCAGCGATACGATCAACGGCGTGTCTGGAAACTACACCGGGCTGGTCGAGGTTGGGCAGGTGATCCAGATCATCGCGGATGATGGAACGCCGGATAACTGGATTGTGGTGCAGTCATCTGCTCTCAAGGTTGATGATGCTACGGTTGAATTGAGTGGCCGCACGATCCGCGTGAAGGACGGCGGTTTGTCTACGGCTAAATATGCAGACAACAGCGTTACCGGCACCAAGATTGCGATGGGTTCTGACGCACAGGGTGATATCCTCTATTACGATGGGACCGATTATGTTCGCCTTGGTGCGGGTACATCGGGTCAGGTTCTGCAAACCAATGGTGCAGGTGCAAACCCATCATGGGCAGACAGCGGCGGCGGGATTACAGATGAGGGGTCAACTGCTGTAGCCTCTGGTTCAAGTGTATCTCTGGCTACGGGCATTTCTGGCGCAACCCGCATCACCATCATATTTGATAGTGTCAGCCTGGATGGCTCGAATGATATGTATATCCAGCTTGGCGATAGTGGGGGGCTTGAGACTTCCGGTTACGTTGGGGTCGGTACGTCCATGACGGGCGCAGGGGTGTCGAATACGACATCGACGGCGGGCTTCCTTATCGACATGGGGGGTGGTGCCGGGGATGCGTTCACCGGGCATATGGTGCTGACACACTACGGAAGCAACCAGTGGGTTGCTTCGTACAGTGGGGCTTGCTCAACTACCCGAGCCGGTGTCGGAGGTGGAACCAAGACGCTTTCAGGTGAACTTGACCGTATCTCTGTTTTGACCACAGGGGGTTCATTCGACGGGTCTGGTAAAATCAAGGTGTTCACGGAATGATTATCGCTATCGCCCAGATCATCGCATACGTCATAGGGTCTGCTTTGCTGTACCGAGTGCCTAGAGGTGGCCCTGGCTCAGAGAAGTGGCAAGAGTGGCTTGGTTGGGATGGCCCCGGCAGCACGGGCGGTCGCCTGATCTGGGCAATCGGCACGGCGGGGATGTTGGTCTACCTGACAGGCTCGTGGTGGGCGATGCTGGCGGCGCTGTATCTTTGGCTGGCTATCGTCTTGGCGGGCGGCAAATGGGCAGACTATGGACCGCAGCCGCAAGCCAATGAAGGTCACAATATCGAGCTGATGACGCTTTGGGGTTTGGTGTTGTTAAACCCGCTATATGGTGTCTGTTACATTGCCGCCTACGGATACCGCGACAACCTTCCGCGATGGGGTTATGTCCTATCGGGCTGGACAAAATGGGCAGAGTTTTGGTGCGGGTGTGCCACCGCGATTGGCATCGGTTTGGTAACTTATTTGTGGGTTGGCTATGTTACCACCTAACGCACCAGACCGCCGCAAGGAAGACAAAGAGCTAATGGCTATTCTGGCTCAAATCCGAAACGCGGGCTTTGATATGGGAACGGTCGAAGGACAAAACCGCCTTCGCAAATCCTTGGAATTTAGTGACCGCAATCGGCGTCGATGCGAAACAGCCACGGGTGAGCTAACCAAGTACGGCATCTTGGCCGTGGCGATGACCGTCACGGCGCTGCTGGCGACACAACGCCCTCATATCCTTTGAACTCAGTCATCAATTTAGTGGGGGTATAATGAATGTCGGATGACCTAACTCCCGCCCAGCGGAAACTGCTGGATGATCTGATGGAACGCCACGACGAGCTGCTTGAATTGGTTGAACAGCAGCGGCGCTACGCTTGGTTGCGTACTGTTATTCGAAACGCGGCGGCGTGGATCGCGGTTGTTTTGGGTGGTGGTATCGCTCTCTGGACAGTCTTTCAAAGTAGTATAAAGGCGGCGTTAAAATGACAGGTAAGATCAACAGTCTAATGGTACAGGCCGCCAAGATTATGGTGGTTGGCTGGTTGGTAACGCTGGCAGCGCTCCTGTATCTCGATCTCGATCTCCGGGAACCATGGGAAGAGTTGAGCGGGTACATTCCCGACGGTGTGTATACTCCTTGCCAGATCGTCCCTATCAACATCCAGTATAAACGTAATCACACCCCTGACATCGAGAGCATCGAGCGCACGATCATAGGCCCTGACAGGATACGGCGAACAGCCGAGAGCATTACTGTACCCGGACAAAACAACGCGGCCCCACCAAGTGCAGAAGGAACGGCAACGTTCTATTTCAAACTACCTTGCGTCAATATGGCCCCCGGCGAGTATACGTATATTGGCGTGGTGGAATACAAGAAGCACATACTCCCCAATACCCGGATCAAAGTTCCGCCCGGTGATGTCCGGTTTACGGTAGGGTGGTGACATGGACGGCGATGGGATCAGATTGGTTATGTTGTTAGGGGGCGTGATCGCCACCATCGTCTTCAACATAGGGCTGGTGGTATGGCATGGATCGAAGCTGGTCACCAAGATTGAGAGCCTGACCCGCCGAGCAGAGAGGTGCGATAATAGCAGCGAACGCCTGTTTGAGAAGACTGACCAGATTGAAGTCAGGCTGGCGGTGATGGATAAAATCCTCGGCCCCATCAGCCAGCTCAACAGCATCGAGGCTGTCGAGAGGCGCATCACCAAGATGGAGAATATGAGCGTGCGACTGCAGCACATAGAACGTAAACAATATAGAGGAGACTGATATGGCCACAGTCCGCAACAGTGTAAAGAAGCGAGAGGCGGTGACGCCCAGCGCCAACCCACTACCCAGCGGGGCGTGTGGCTGTATCTGGTTGACCGAGGAGACCACCGTCAGTGGCACCCTTGTTGGCGGCAGCACGATCACCGCCATCACATACCCTGCCAAGCAGTGGATACCGGAGAGCTTCAGCGTGACCAGCACGGTCACCGCTGGCACTTGTTACGCCGGGTACACAGGAGGGAAAGCTGGTTGACCTCCGACACTTCAGCCCGGAGGAACTCCGGTGCCGGGGCTGCATCAAACAAGGGCGGTGCCACCGTGACCCCTACGGATACCAGCCTGATGCCGCCAAGCTGCTGGATTACATTCGGGAAGATATGGGCCACGCTCTCATCATCAACAGTGCCTACAGGTGTGCATACTGGAACAGCGCCGTGGGAGGGGGAGTTCGGTCAAGGCATAAGGTGGGGGATGCGTTTGACATCTCTCTCCGAACGGTCAAGGACAAGACCCGATTAATCAGCAGCGCCCGGAGGGCCGGGTTCACAGGCTTGGGATACTACCAGACATTCCTGCACGTTGACACTGGACGCGCACGCTGGTGGTTTGGAAAGGGAGGACAGAAGATATGGAATGGCTTGATCTGATAGGCAACGCCGCGACGGGTGGTTTGCTAGGTGTGTTTGGCTCTGTCATCGGCGGGGTCACAAAGTATTTTCAAAAGAAGCAGGAGATCGAAGAGGCTGGCCGGGAGCGATCCCATGAGTTAGCGCTGATCGAGATGGAGATGAAGCGCGGGGCCAGCGAGACCGAGAACGAGTTGAAGATCATCGAGGCTGGCGTGGCCGGGAATATCAGGGAGGCATCCTATACCATCCCTGTCGCCGTCAGCGGGGCCAGTGTGTGGGTCAACAACATCCGCAGCCTGTTCCGCCCCTTCCTCACCTTGGCTCTGTGGGGCCTCCTGACGGGCGTTGTGGTCATGGTCCTGTATGGAGATCGCCTGTCCGCCCTGTTCTTGGAGGGTGAGTTGAGTGACTTGATCAAGTACGTTGTTCAGTCTATCGTATTCGCGGCATCCACTGCCACCATGTGGTGGTTTGGCGACCGGGCGTTAGCCCCGCCCGGAACCAAGGATCGCTAATACTCCCGGAACCAACAACTGAGAACGCCCGGCATCAAGCCGGGCGTCTTTTTTATGTTTGGGGTGGCGGCGATAATCGATCGCCTTCTTGTGGCGCATCACCCACTTGCTGCGGTATGTGCCTCTAATCTTGGTTGAAGATTTCATTGACCCTTTCCCTTATCTGTCTCGCCTGTACATCCTGTATGCTATCCCGCATACGAGGGGAGGCCGCCTTGTAGACCATCTGCAGTATGGCCATGAACCGGATGGCCTGATCCTCGAGGCTGTTGGACTGTTCATCCATAGCCTTCCAGCCTGTCGCGATCTGGCTCATGATCTCATTGACGTTGTTGGTGCCGAGGATTTCTTTGGCGGCTGCCCGGTCGTACCGGCAGTTCATAAGGACGTCATCTCCCGGCGCTTTTTAAGTTGCTCCTTTGTCAGACCCATTGAGCATCTCCTTCATGACGTCTGCTGATACCTGAGCCTTGAGCCTACTCTCCAGCTCAAGGTCCTGCGCGTTGCGCCTATCGATAATCATGCACATTGTCCGGGCATACCCGGCGATGTCAATGATACTGTCGAGGTGGTCTGGGCTGTGGATCAGCCTTGATACCTTCACACAGATCATCCGCAGGGCCTGCCTCAACTCCGGGTCCTTGCACTCGCTCACCACGGAGATCAGGGCAGATGCCCGGCGGAAGCCGTCCGATGGGTGGCCGTAGTGTGGCCCCCTCTGCTGGGTCACTGAAAGTATCGCAGTGTCGAACGCTTGTTGTGCTTTGTTCATTCTCTTTCCTTTCTAAAGGGGCGGCTGCAAAAGCGCAGCGGCCCAACCATGTACAAGTCTCTGGCCAGCGGCAGGTCATCGGACCCCTCCCGACCGTTTACAAATCTCGGGCCAGCGGCGCAGCCGGACCTCGCGGAACCACCCGCCCTCCCTGACCTTCAGCATCCACTCGATCAGCCGGACCTTGTTCGCGATAGGCTCGGCGGTTTTCCGAGCGGCCCAACGCCTGTCTATATGATCCTCAAGCATCAGTCGTCCCCTTCAATCATGTCGCAGAGGGTGTTGGGGATGTCCACACCAGCCGAGTGGATGGCATCTTCCTGCCTGTGCAGCAGGCTCTGCATCTTCATGACGATGTCCAGCGCCCCGCCTGTGGCGATCTGGGACAGCTTGCCCAGCTCCCGCTGGAGGTTAGCGTTATTGTCCAGAGCAGCGCGGCGCTCGTTGTCGGCCGCATCCACGTTCTGGACAAAAGTCTTGAGCGTGCCGGGGTCAACCTCCTCGGCCTTGTTGCGCAGGAACTGGATGTGTTTAACCAGATCGGTGGGGTGCGCAATGACCAGACCGAGTTCAATATTGGCGAGGTCATTGTCACTGACACGGTCGGTGTCGTTTAGGTCAAAGCTGCTCATTGGTAATCTCCTTGATGCGTGTTTCACTCATTATGCTTACTGTACGTAGGAGGTCGACAGCCTCCTGCCTGCTGCGGTGCCGGGTGGCAGGGGACCATTCCCCTGTCCGCCCGTTGCGCACCTCAATTACGAAAAATGTTTGATGCACTCAGGTCCAACCCCATTCTGGATGCTGTCAGGGTGGGTCAACTCACGACCGCAGCGGCAGCACGATCCGCTATGCTCGATCTGAACCTTGTCGCTGGCGATGTTACCGGCAACCAGCTGGTTGAAAGTCCAGCCAAAGGCCTTAACACTGGGCGCGTCCGCGCTGATCTGTTTACCGTTGCGGAACTTCTGATCGTTCAAGAACACGGTGCCGATGCAGTCTTTGACAAAATCAGACATCATTCTTCTCCTAAAAGTGTTTCGAACATTCAGGACCAATACCTGATGCGATGCTATCTGGATGAGTAAGTGTACGCCCGCACCGACAACAAGATCCTTCATGACTGATTTCAAGTTGATCGTGGATTTCACCTTTATTAAGGTGCTTAAGAACCCAGGACAAAGCCTTGTAGCTATCAGCACCGGGTTTTCCCTTGTTTCCTGCTACCAATTTAAACTCGATAGCTTGAGGGATAAAACCAATATACATATAGTCTGACTCATTGTCAGGGCCACACAAGACCGACACAAAATACGGTGTGCTGTAGTCGCGCTTGTTTGTGTCGTGATCCCATCCCTGAGAAATTTTGTAGGTATAGTGCTTCCCTGTTTTTTTAGAGCGAACAGTCAGCCTGGCGTTACCACCGGTTATAAACCGTTTAACATCTTCAGCACAGTCAAACATCATTTTAATCCTTTTAACATTGCATCTGAAGCCTTATTACACTACGAATTTGAAGCTGTAAACCGTAAAATGAAGCTAATAAGTTGCTCTTGTGTTTTGACTTTAGCCTTAATAGCTTCCATAACAATCTCGTCCATGGTTCCTTTATTCAGAATATGTGTAATCCTTACAGGATGCTTTTGGCCCTGGCGATCAAGACGGGCATTCATCTGCTCATAAAGCTCAAGACTCCAGTTCATACCATACCACACAATATTATGCCCACCTGACTGAAGATTGAGCCCGTGACCTGCTGAGGCAGGGTGGCAGATAAGCATCTGGATCTCCCCCCTATTCCAGGACTTTACTGTCTCAGGATTTTTATCTAGTACGACGGCTTTCGGAAAGGCAGAGACAAGCATCTCTTTATCCTTAATAAAGTTATAGGCAACAAGGAACCGTTCACCAGGGTTGTCCTCTACCATGCCCTGCATAGCTTCTATCTTAAGGTCGTGGATTTTATGAGCAGCCTGGTCTTCATCGTATAGGAAACCATTGGCGAATTGAAGCAGTTTTCCAGACAGGGTAGCGGCAGTAGGAGCTGTAATAGTCTCATCCTGTAGACGTAAAATTGCAGATGCCTGGAGCTTTTTATATTGATCCATGTTAACATCAGACATACGAACCCAGTTGATCCACCCTGTAGCATTAGGTTTAGGAGGATATTCATCTTTACTCATTGTCATAGTTACGTCTGATATAGCCTTAGTGATTTCCTCGTCTGCTCCTTTTCGCAAGGTATACACGTAGCCCATATATCCACCTTTGGTAAAAAACCTATTGCGGAAATTTGTTAGAGTCTTACCTAGCCTCTGTCCTTTATCGACTAAAAACATCTGACTCCATAGATCCATATAGCCGTTACTAACCGGGGTTCCTGTTAGCAAAACAATTGAATGGAACCTATCTCGAACAGCTCTTAAAGCTTTAAACCGCTGGGACTTGTGGGATTTAAAGCTGCTGCTCTCGTCAACAATAAGCATATCCCATTTACAACGGAAATTTTTAAAAAGCCAATACACATTTTCGCGATTGATAACTAGGACGTCATGGTCTGACTCAACTGATTCTGTCCTTTGTTTGGCAGATCCTGTGGCAAGAGAAATTTTTAAATGTGAAAGATGTTCCCATTCCTGGAATTCATCAGGCCACACATTATTGCAAACACGCAGAGGAGCGATAATCAAGACTCGACTTACAGCGTAGTCATCTAAAAGATCTGAGGCAGCCGTTGCTGAAGACACAGTTTTACCTGCTCCCATTTTGAGCAACAAACCACAGTGCATTTTATCTTTGACAAAGTCAACCGCGCGAACCTGGTAATTGTGCAACATGTCTCGTTTGAGCATTGATTATAGACTTTCCTGTTTCTACATTATCTACCACGTATACACTAAATTTTTGCAGCTGTAAAATTTTAATAATGTGGTCCTGATATTCAGATGGCTGCTCATCTGGTGCTTTAAACTCAATGAAAAAAACTCTTCCGGATTTCAAAAACTGAAAATCTGGCCACCCCCTAGAAGTAGGGGTGGAAAGCTTTATAGCAATCCATCCCTTTTTCTTTGCGTAGTTTTTAACCTTAGTCTGGATTGATGTTTCGCTGGTCAAGAGCAATCCCCACTGATAAAAATAAATCTGCAGCAGACCCCTTATAAGGATCCATGAAGACAACCCGCTTTGTTCCTGTGTTGCAGATCAGCTTTGCGCAATGGATGCAAGGCATCGTGGTACAATAGATAGTTTCAATTTGTGAAACATCATGGCATTGAAGCAGCGCATTCTGCTCAGCATGGGTTGCCATACACATATCCAATCCTAATCCGGATTTTTCAGCATGTCCTCCACAAGGAGTTTCTATACAATGGGGATAACCCGAAGGCACACCGTTGTATCCCGTAGACAAAATCTTTTTATATTTATCTACGGTTATACAACCAACCTGGCGCCTTGGACATGTCCCCCTAGAGGCTACAAGTTTTGCAATCTCCAGGGCGTATACGTCAAAGTCCCTCGTCATCTAACTCCTCCCATTTGTCTGAAGAAGTCCATGGTCCTTCAACCTCGTTAAGTTCCGGAAACTTCCGCTTGTAATTTAAGTCCGCGCGAGACAGGACCCATAAATTATTGCGGCTGTATTCAGGATACATAGGAGCAAAAATTGTGGCAAGCACATTGGTGTCGTAATACTCCCGTAGGCGCTCAAGGATTTTAGCTTCAGCATCAGCAAGATGAGGCTTATAATCCTTAATGCTGGCAAAAGTTCCGAAGTTTTCTTCGACCGCAAAACCTACGTCTTCAAATACTGCACCAAGAGCATCACGTGTCATTTCATTAAGGTGGTTTTTGGCAGCACCCACTTTTGGATCCCATACAGGGGTGGAGCAAATGACAACACCATCCTCAGCCAGCATATAAAACATTGCCTCTATCATTGCCCGACATTGAGCAGGTTCTACATGCTCCAGGACTTCAAATGACGTTATCAGATTGGGAAGCTCATATTCGTCGTCATCAATTTTGTATATCGTGTCAGTGATGACGTCATCCATACCGATAGCTTGAGGAAATTCTTTTCCCCCGTACCAGTTTGCGTCCATCTTTCCGAAATTGAAGTCAACAAACGCGCCGTCCTTGTTGGCGTCAAGCCCTACATACTGCTCAACTGCCATACGATTGGTGAACAACGTACGAGCTAAAGGAAGGTCTCGCCCACACCCGATATCAAGGATGCGAGCCGTCTTGTACCTAGCTTTAAGATGTAGATACTTTACAACATACGTCCATCGATGGCAGTGTGCGATGTAGTCTCGGTGTAAGAAACCCCTGGTTTCTGCTTGATCAATGGATAAATGGGTTTTATCAACGGCCATGGTATTCCTCCAGGAGGTGAAAGTGTTGCGGATAGATGTGGAAACTTGTAGCATTCCACACAATAGGACCGGGTGTCAAGTGGTCGTAATCAAGTGTCAAGATTTCAAGAGCAAGCCTTTGGACAAATTGATGCCAACGGAGGTCATAGCGATACCCAAAGATAGCATCAGACGATCGCATGTTGACATACATCCAAAGCCGTCCTGATCGTACAATCATGTGCACCGTGTTAGTGCACATAAAATCGTATCGACCGTTTTCAAATGCGTCCGTGTGCATAGACGGGCGGGTGTAGATTATGACGCCATGTCGGCTATTGAGATTTTTCCGAAGATGGTCGCAAGCATTATAAAACTGACGACCATTTGCTTCAGAAAATACGGCCCACCCGTAGTTGCTGTTAATGGTGTCATCCGCAGCGGCAATCTTTTCCCATATTTTAGGGGGACCTCCTGGAATGTCTTTGATGTTTAGGCTTCTCGACATATACCACTCATGCTCACGTGTAGCATAGTCTTCGCTAAATGAGCCAAAAAAATTTGGTTCATCAGCTATAAACTGAGCGCAAAGGATTTCAAGGTTTCCGTCCTCTGAACATTCTCCGTATTCGTGCATGTTCAGAAACAGATTGCGGATATCAGCTGTTGTTTTCATGGATCCACTCCTCCCATAAGCGAGCGTAACCCCCAATGTCTTTAGGGTTGTCATCGTACATTGGGTCTCCGCAAGCAGCCCGACTGATCTTATGAAAAATCATATGGATGCTTTCCTTAGCAACGTCCGGCATGTTAGCCCAACCGGGAGTTTGTTCGACAACCCGAATAAGACCTTGTGTGCAGGCAGCATTGTCAGCCATAGACCCATATCTTGATCCACGCTGAGTGATCAACTCTTTTGTGGTGTCAACTTGCTTTTTAGGACGAGGCATTTTCGTTCTCCGCCTGTTCGATAGTATAGGCAACTGCCTTAAGCAACTGCTGGCACTGGTTCATTGACAGCCGACTAGACTTTGTGGCGGCGATCTGTCGAACAACGGTTTTTGGGGTCGTGTAAGTGCCCTCGGCTCGACCCATGATTTGAGAAAAGCGCGACATCAGACTAAATCCTCCAGATCAGCAGGCTTGAAACCTTCAGGTTTGCGAAGGTCAATCTCAAAGCCGCCACGCTTGCTGTTAGGACCTAGCTCTTTTGACATGTTAGATATCATGACACGACGGTAGGCTTCAGAAAAAACCTCAGTGTAATTGAGGCGCTCAATTGTGCCGAACAGAAAAACAGCCATATCGACCAAAGCGTCGAGCTCATCCGCTGTATCAGGCTCAGCAGCTGAAAACTCGTCAAGCTCTTCCTGAAGTGCTACAATACGAAAGTTTTTTTCGTTCTGTTGGGTAGGAAAACTCTTATAGTCAATCCCGAATTTTTTGTGCATTTCCTTAACGAGATGCATGTAGATGTCACTGGACATAGTTGGCTCCTGTGTTTTTAATCAGCTGGATTGCCGACTCTTCATATTTATCATATAAGATGTGTGGCAGTAAACCTGAAAGTTGCATAACAGGATAAGCGTCGTCAGACGATGCTACCTTATTACCATTCTTTTTATATTCAATCGGGTGACCTTTGCTAGACCACACCCATCGAACCACTTTACCAAGATAATCTCCTTGCCATACAGCTCCTCCGGTAACAGACCTGACATGGATAAATTTTCGAATGTCCTGACACTTTCGGATTGTTTCCTTAACAGGAACACCTTGAGCCAGGTACATCGCTGCAGCGTCGGCAATGATTTCGCCTTGTGGATTTTTTGACAATGGATCTGAAGCAAAAACGCCTTTACCTTTTGTGGTGTCGTCAGACTTGATGGCAAGATAGTTGTTCACGTCCCTTGAATGAAGGGATCTATAATGGGTAGCTTCAAGTTCAAATTGTGTGTCATTCTGCCATTCGGCACAGATCATATCGTATTCAGCTCGTAAAACCTTAGGAACACGACACACAATACCGTCTGTGTTTGCAGACACCACTTGAATTCCGTTGTTCTCAAGTCTTTCAATAAGCAGCAATAAAGCTAGCTGCCCTGTGATTGTGACCTGGAGCAAAAGGTCAGGTGAATAAAATGACGACCACTTGCTACCAAGTTTACCAAAAGATCCGTTGATAACAATCTTTAAACTTTCAGCAACAAGTTTATTACCTTTTTTCTTGGCGTCTAATCTGTCTCTGACAATTTTTCTATAGGCATAATAAAACTTTATGCCTAGGTGTCTTGGGAATAGGTTTTGATTGAGAATGATCGAGGGATAATATGACGCTACATCTTGATCGATAATATCATAGTCCTCATTAGCGTAGACAGACATGGCCTTGTCCTTGCTGTGAAGACCACCTATTCCCATTTGATAAATAGTACGACCAATCTCAAGCTTTCTATTGCCAAGCCAATTAGGAAGAGCGATCGATCCTGACGCCGATAATCCAAAACCATATGTTTCAATATCGTGTAGTGTGTCTCTAAGTTGCTGCCCTTCAAATTGACACCATTTAGGAACCTTGTAATAGATAGGTAACTCAGGAGACGGACTGTTGGCTTTGAAGATATTAAGCTTTTTACGGATAACCGCTTCGGCGATCTGAGCGTCAGATTTACTGATAAGCTTAACCCCATAGATCTTACTCATATTCAAACGGAGTTGAAGCCGGTCCCTGACACGGTGGAAAAGGTCAATGGTAGTGTTTAGGTCGTTGGCGCAATAATCCGTAACCACACTTGCTTGCTTCTCAGTCAGCGGTTGAGTAGGGTCATATGGTAAATCTTGAAGCCGTTGACTGTGCATCCTTCCACCATACAACTTTAAACCCACCCTAACTCCAGGTGTCGGTTCTGATATATCAAAATGATTAGCCTTAGACGACCATGACAAATTGTTTTTGCGCATGATCATCCATCCTGGAGAATTTGAATTGATAATCTCGCTGCTTAAGCTATAGACTCGAGTCGTTGTCCAACCAGCAACCATTGCGGCAAGGATGAGTTGGTCATAGTTCAGACTATTAAACCCGAATGTGGTATATTTATGGAGTAGCCTATGGATTTCTTTTCGGTTTTCCTTAGACAAAGGTACCTTGTCTCCAAACACAGAGATGTTAATCACTTTGCCTGAGCCGCTTACAGACTTGAAGGATACTAACATGAAGTTAGGATACACCTCGCAGTCTAATACCACTGATTTTTCTAGATCATATTTCATGTGGACATAAAAAGAGGGACAGAGCTATAGCCCTGTCCCTCCTTCCTCCTGCAATTTAAAGGTCGTCTTTGTCGTCGTCGTCTTCGTCGTCTTCGTCGTCTTCGTCGTCGAAGTCTTCAAAGTCGTCTGTGACATCAACAGAACCCAGACCAAAGGGTTCACCATCCTTGACAAACTGAATGCCGTAAAGGTTTGCGTTTACACGCTTGCCCCACTGATTGTTCTGGATCCATACATCGATGATGGCGTTGACATAACAGCCAGCGTAAATAATTTCGTCGTCCTCGGTAACAGGAGTTTTATCCCTGTTGATGACTGTTGGGCGGCGACCTGATGCAGCTTTAAGAGACCAGTTTCCTTCGTACCCATCATATTCTGAGTCGTCACCGTCACGTAAGCAACGCTTGTCGGAAGGAACCTTAACTTTTGCTTCAGCAATGGCTGCATCAATTAATTTATCCAGCTTGGCTTTGGTTTTCTTATCGCTTTTAGGAATAAGAAACGTTGCCTCGTATTTCCCTTCAACTCCTTCAAACACATTGCGCTTAAAGATTGACGGGAAAGACAGTCGGACGTTTTTAAGTTGTACGCGTTCAGAACTAGTAGCCATTCTAAGTTACTCCTTATAGGGTTTCAAAGCCTGCAGCCACATCGATTGCAGGTCGTTTATCAGAGGCAGGAGCCAATTGGGACTTGCCTCTAGGTTTGACGGTAATCTGATCTAGCTGCTTTTTGTCAATCAACTTTCCAGCCTGTGTGATGGTTAGAAGTTTCTTTTCATAAGCAGCGTCCCCCAGGGCACCGGCAAGATAGGTCTCAGCGTCATCAGACCATTTGCGGACTGATCTACCTTCGACCAACTTAAATCCGTCGAATGTCTCTCCGGCGTGAAGACGGTCGGAGACGTAAGTTTCAACGGACGTAAGATACTTTTCTATCAGATTTTTGTTCTCAAGTACAACCCTGAGTTCGCGGTCTGACAGTGTAACAGGAGGGTCGAGGTCATCAAACTGAGAACCTATGGTTGCCTCCATATGAGACTTAAGCGCAGGGCATGTAGCCTGAGCACGGCACCATTGACATTGCTTTTCGCCAGCTACCCTTGGTGCATCAGGCTTAAGCGCTTCCTTAGCTTTGGCTTTAAACTTCTCCCCAATAACCATCAGATCCTTAACACTGATTTCCCATGGATCTGGGGTGTGTTTACGAGGCATCACGATATGCATGGTGACCTTTTGGATCTCACCCATATCAAGAGTCTGTAAAACCCCAAGAGCATAAAGTGCAAGCTGTGTGTTGTCAACCGCTTCTACCTGAACCCCTCGACCGTATTTTAGATCTACAATGTGTAGATCCCCGGTTTCAAAGTTGGCAAGCACACAGTCAACAGTCCCAAATCCTCCTGGAACCCATTGTGTAAACTCAACCTGCTGTTCGATATACATCTCATAGTCGGGATCAGTGTTGAGATTTTCAATGTAGTCTACATAGCGCTGAACAAAAGCCGGCATGTCGTCCGGTATCTCATTATCCAACATCTGATCTGCCGCGTCTTTAGCTGATAGACCAGACTCGAGGGCAACCTCGGCCAACGAGTGGGCAAGGGTACCTTCCTCAGCATATATAGAACTAGTATTTGGGAACGGCTCCTGGGCCTTTACAGACCCAGGGCAGTTCATCCAAATAGCAGATCCAGAAGCTGAGAGTTTGGCGTGTGCCCCCATTAGCCTTGCTTTTTGCGAAGCTGGTTGTACAAAGATTGCAGGGCGTCTTGGTCTAGGTCATTCATCTTAGAACCACCAAGCTTCTTGACCATACGAACAACATCAAGACGTTTGACGACTCCGTCCTTAATCATTTGACCTGCAAGCTCACGAACAACATCGATGGAAATCTCAGACTCGTCGTCGGGCTCGTCGTCGGGCTCGTCAGACTTGTCATCCTCCTCGTCAGACTTGTCATCCTCCTCGTCAGACTCGTCTTCAACAACTTCGGGTTCAGGCTTAGGCTTCGTAGCCCGTGCCTTTTTGGCTTTAGTCTTTTCCTCAACAGCCTCGTCTTTTGTCTCGTCGGAACCGATTTCCTTTTTGAGGTATGAACGAAACTGCTCAAGGGCCCCGATCACATTGTCAACATGATTTTCTAGATCTTTCAAGTTTGTGGACATTCTATTTTTCTCCTTAAGAGTTTATCCCGCAACATCGCGGCTAATAGACCCGTGTTCATCCAGGTCTATTAGCCGCGATGCTATGGAAGAAGGTAAGACTTAATTCCTTCTTTTGTCGGGCTGTAAACCGCCTCATCTACCAGATAACCGTTGGGATCTACCTTATAGGCAGTGCACAAGCGGAGATGCCTATCGTAAAAGTATCTCCAACCCGGAATGTCTTTATGTAGCTTCATTTTCTGTCTCCCGTTAGGGCCGGGGCCGAAGCCCCGACTGTTTGATTAGATCGTGAAGAAGCCACGTTGACCAAAGTGACCGATATATCCGCCGTATTTGTTAAAAAATGGGGAAGCGTTAAAAACCACCGTGAAACGCTCGACACTGGATTTGTTTTCAGATATCCAGGACTCGATTGCTTGCATGATTTCCATAATGTTATATCCTTTCAGGTTTATATGGTAAGACACGTCGTGTGTCTCACTCTTTCTATTTACAGCGTAACTTTTGTGCTGTAAATATATTTTTGTGAAAATTTTATGGAGGTTGGTATGCCAACGAAAATAGTTGTATCATCAATGGAGCCGGAATTCTATAATTATCGGCTCTTGTCAGTGTCAGAGTTACGAGCTCTTATTAAGACATGCGGGAAACGTATGGAGCAGATCGCTGTGGAGGCAGGAGTGTCTTATAGCGTTGTTTCTCGTATTGCTGCTGTTGTGAAACTAGGAAAGGGTGGTATGTCCATGCGGCATATGGCCTGTCTCACACAGTATTTTGTCCACAATTTTCCGGAGTTAATTGTCAATGTCGAAGGTCTCACAACAAATTATCAGTCTATTCCAGGAGCAGGATCTAAGCTTGATGCCATTGGATGGAAGAAAGCCGACAAAAGCTGGATGGAGAAAAACTAATTTCGTCAACGGTCAAATCCTTGACCACGACGACAACCTTGGTTGGTGCATCGGACCTGAATATCTGGTTATCGATGTAGATGTGAAGAAGCAAAAGAAAGGGGAGGAAAGCTTTGCAGAGCTATCCTCCCTCTTTCCCGAGCTAATACCAACAGTGTCCACTCCGTCGGGTGGGATGCACATTTACGTACACCTTGGTACTACATATAGCGCCAAAGCCATCCGTAAGAAACATATATTGTATCCTGACATTGACTTTTTGACTGAAGGTGCTTATGTTCTGATACCTGGCTGCAAGACAAATGGTGTTTCTTATGATCTAGAGGATGACCTCTGGCCCTCTGAGTGGGTCCAGATGACGGATGAGTTATATGACCATCTGACTGATAGCACTCACGAGGCGGCTCCTCTGGATGAGGAGAACGATCTTGGGGACCTTGGTGATGTCATTAAATCAGATAGCACATACGACAGGGACGCTATCAAGTCTATGCTTAAGGTCCTGGATCCTGATATGAACCACGACGACTGGGTTCGTGTAGGTATGGCTCTTCATGCGTGGGATGAAAAAGAAGGTCTCAAGCTGTGGGGAGGCTGGTCTAAACAGTCTGATCAATTCAGCAAGTCTGAGGTATTGGGTAAATGGAGGTCTTTCAAACCAGGAGGCGTGACCGTTGGTTCTCTTGTCCATATGGCAAGGGGCGCTGGTTGGAACGTTAGTGATGGAGACACAGGAAACGACTGGGCAGATTGGGTCTGGGTCGATAAACACCAGCAATACATCAGACCCGGTATGAGTTCTGGACTCTCTAAGTCCGGTCTCAATAACATGATGTCCTGTATGGTCCCTCCACCTGATAAAGGCCCTCGACCCTCTGCATCCGCATGGTTAGAAAAGGGAGGCTATCTGTCTGAGAGAACTGTAACAGGCTTCACCTACCTGCCTAACAAACCAATGGGTCCTGTCGTGGATCTTGGTGAAGCTATGTACAATACCTTTGATCCTGCAACCCTTACATCTCCGGCAGCAGTGATAACACCTGAAGGTCAGAAAGCCATTGATGCAGTGAAGGAACACTTGCTTCTGGTCTGTAACGGTAGCCAAAAGGATGCCAACATATTAGAACAGTGGATTGCCCACAATGTACAGTACCCAGGAAAGAAAATCCTATGGGCTCCTTTGTTCCAGGGTGTTCAGGGGACAGGTAAAACATCGATTGCTAAAATCCTGTCTGTGGCTTTGGGTGAAAGTCATGTAAGAACGGTCTCGTCTTCTAGGTTTAAGGATGGCGCCAGGTTCAACAGCTGGGCTGCCGGAAGGTTGGTCAATGTTCTTGAGGAATTAAAGATAACGGGTCATAACAGACACGATATTGAGGGAGCCCTCAAGGAACTTATAACAAACGAAACTATCGATGTTGAGGCTAAGGGTAGAGATAGCTATAATGTACGGAACACTGTCAATTATATCTGCTTTACAAACCACATGAATGCCTTGCCACTGTCTTCGGATGACAGGCGGTATTGGGTCATCTACATTGGTCACAAAGACAGAGACAGTCTACCAGGTGCTGCTGGTATGTCCTATGAGGAGTATTTTAATCGATACCACTCAGCTTTACGGGACCATGGTAGAGAAATATGCAGATGGTTAACAGACTTGGAGATTGACATGTCCCTGTTCGGAGCAGCTGCCGCCCCTGAGACTGAATTCAAACACAGAATGATTTCTGCAGAGGTAGAAAACATAGCAGGGTACGATGAGATTGTAAGGATCATCGAGGAAAATGAGACTGATTTCATCAATGAGGTGGCTGTCTCACGCCGTGCTTTGCAGGATGGATTTGAGGCGAGGAGGTGGAAATTGCCGCCGACTATACATCGGACCCGCATCCTACATCACCTGGGATACACCGAAGACAAGAAGATTTCAAGGGAAATTAATGGAAATCAAGAGTGGTTTTACGTTAAACCAGAAATTGGAAGGCCTGAGGTTATAGCTGCTGAAGAGGCAAAGGAGGGTGGTTTCGACGACATATAAACCGACTAAAGGTGAAAAAACCATAGAAAACCGGGATGAGTCGGTTTCTATTTTGCCTTATTTTTCAATCTCTTATATACTAAAAACCTAAAAACCGAGTATATATAGAGGTCATATATAAGTGAAATTATAGTGTATATAGTAGGGATAGTAGGGATAGTAGGAGAATAGGGTAGAATAGAAAACCGACACGGTTTTAAGGTTTTTCGGTTTTAGACCGTTTTGATGACCTGGAACAAAGTAGCCAAAAGTGGAGTTGAGCGATGAGCCGAAAAGGAATACCCAACAAATTCACAGCCGACATGAGGTCTATGATCCAACAAGCCTTTGAAGAGGTGGGAGGAGTAGACTATCTGGTAAACCAGGCTTATGATAACCCGAAAGCTTTTATGGGGTTGGTCGGTAAGATCGTACCAGCTCAAATCCAGGCAGAATTAACCATCAGCCTTGGAGACCTTGAGCAGCGATTGATGGATGGAAGACGTAATGCTCGAGGAGGTATGGTTGAGCACGATGAGTTTAATATTTTAGAGGCTGAAATTATCGATGAGGATGATCAGCCTGCAATCTCTTACGCAAAGGATCTATGATGTCTTACAATATCCCAGGAAACCAAAAACCTCTTGAGCACGAGTGGACTACCCCTCCACCTGGGTCTGGTCCACTTTTGGTCTGTAAACATTGTGCTGTTCGTAAAACCGCGGTAGCAGGCAGCTTTGAATGCCGAAGAGACAAGTATGAAAGCTCTCCTGTCAACAATATCGATTATGATCCTATCCCATGAAAACATCCAAAGACCTTGAAACAGAGCTAATTGAAGAGATTGCAACCTTTTATGCAGATCCTCTCGGGCATGTGAGGTTCAGCTATCCATGGGGGCAAGGATCATTAGATGGTTTTGAAGGACCAGACGATTGGGCAGTAGGATACCTTACGGAGCTCGCAGAGGAGATCCGTGCCAGAGGGTTTGATGGTATACATGCAGTTGAACCGATCATGTTCTCGACCTCCTCTGGTCATGGTATTGGTAAATCTGCCATGGTGTCGTGGTTGGTCAGGTTCTACATGGACACTAGACCACACTGCAAGGGGGTTGTGACAGCCAACACGGCACAGCAGCTTAGAACCAAGACATGGTCTGAGTTGGCCAAATGGCACAATGTGGGGATCACAAAGCACTGGTATCAGCTCAATGCCGGTTCCCAAGGAAGCCTAAATGTCTACCACAAACACAGCCCAGAAACTTGGAGGTTTGACGCACAAACTTGTGAGGAACGAAACAGTGAGTCATTTGCTGGGCTGCATGCTGCCAACTCATCTCCAGTTTACATTTTTGATGAAGCATCAGCTGTTCCTGAAAAAATCTTTGAGGTGCGTGAAGGAGGTCTCACAGACGGCGAACCTCATGTTCATGACTTTGGAAACCCCACGAGAAACTCAGGAAGGTTTTTTGAGAACACATTTGGTAGATATCGATCCAGATATCACACAAGATCGATTGACAGCAGAACAGTCAGGATTACAAACAAACAACTCATAGATCAATGGGCTGAGACATATGGGGAGGAAAGTGACTTCTTCAAAGTACGTGTCCTTGGCCGCCCACCTGATACAGGGTCTCTCCAGTTCATACCTACAAGCCTTGTCAATCAGTGTACGATGCTAGATATACCACAGACTTCAGCAGATCCAGTGGTCATAGGAGTGGACGTAGCTAGGTTCGGCGATGACGAGAGTGTCATCTGGACGCGTAGAGGACGCGACTGTGAGTCACTAGGGTATTTCAGGTACTCCGGTATGGATACGATGACACTTGCATCCAGGGTGGCCGAGATCGCGTCTAAACACATGCCTGATGCGGTGTTTGTAGATGGGGGTGGTGTTGGAGGAGGTGTTATCGATCGCTTGAGACAACTCAACGTGCCCGTGACTGAGATCAACTTTGGAGCTAAGGCCACACAACCTGGGTATGGAAACATGGCTGCCCAAATGTGGGGAAACCTTCGAGAAGTTATGAAGGATGGTATTCGCATACCAGATGACGATGATTTGAGAATGGATCTAACAGGTCGTGAATATGGGTTCACACCTGCAAACCTTCTGCAGCTCGAGCGCAAGGATGATATGAAGAAGCGAGGATTGAAGTCACCCGATCTTGCAGATGCATTAGCATTGACCTGGGCATATCCAGTATTTCCATCACGTCTAGGATTTAGTAGTCATCAAGATCAAATGGCTCAGACTGATTATGACCCATTTAAGTTTTAACTACACATGTTACCAAAACTGTTTCACTAAAATTGAAACCGTAGTATAAGGCCAAATGAACGATTTGATCGTATTTAGTCAGGTGGATGAACATCCTCTTGCCTGGACTCTCAAAGACGGGTTTCGACATGTCACAGGAGTCCTTGCTTGTCAGGAAGACTCATACATCCAGATAGACTGGTCTCCTACAAATGGTTTGATTTTCAAGCCTGTTGGTGGAGTGGGAGAGCTAGGACTGATTGAATACTACCAAGATCTAGGGGCCACACAGATTGTGGTCCGTGAGGTCTCAAGGCGGAAGGCAGTAGGTGCTATGATGGTTGTCAATAACTGTGTTGGCCATACCAAGTCCGCCCTCGGGATCCCTTCCTGGGCTTTAACCCCGTATCAATTGTATCTATATCTCCGAAAGGAAGTCAGGTCATGAAACTGTTTACTTTACCGGGTGGTGGTATGTTTGGTGGTGGAGGGGTTCCAAGCCCTCCGCCTCCTCCACCTCCTCCGCCCACACCTCCAAAAAAGCAGGATCCGGCTGTTCGTGAGGCTCGATCCACTCAGCGTCGACAATCAGCAGCTGCTGCAGGTCAGGCCGGAACGATAGCTACGTCTGCTCAGGGTGTTCTTACGCCTGCTACTACGACGTCTAACGTCGGCAAAACAACTTTGATCTAGGGGATAAATGATGCCGGAACTCGGATCAAAGCCAATGAACACAATGTTGGATGAACCTGATGGAAAGGTTTATCCAACCCTTTATCTGAGTGATGCTGACGCTCGTGCTATCCTTACAGACGCTCAACCAGGAGACGAGCGGATGGTGACAGGTACAGTCCGGGTTGCATCAGTTTCAAAGTCTAAAAACGGTGAGATGAGCGGAACCCTGGAATTTGTGTCATTAGACATGGAAGACAAGGACGAACCGACTGCTGCCACTAAGATGTATCCTACCATGGTGGAGTCATAACATGGCGCTTTTTGTAACCCCTGAGAACCTGATGAGCACGTCGTCCTACAAGGGGCGACGCGGCACTGCTTTGAGGCGTTACCAGCACCTTGAAAATGACAGATCAAGCTTCTGGTCTCACTGGCAAGAGATTAGTGATTATACCATTCCTCGGCGTGGTAAGTATCTCATTGAGAACCAGAACAGTCGCGGCCGTAAGCGGATGGGTAAAATCATCGATAGTACAGGTACTCAAGCATTGAGAACCCTTGCTGCGGGTATGATGTCAGGAATGACTAGCCCTTCTAGGCCGTGGTTTCGTTTTGCTCTTGAAGATCCTGATATCGGTGACAGCCACGAAGAGAAATCCTGGTTGGCAAAAGCTGAACATACTGTTCGGGCCATCCTTCACAAATCAAACTTCTACAATTCCATGTTTACTGTCTATGAGGAGTTAGGTGCATTTGGCACAGCCCCAATGTACAGACAGCGGAATTTTAACAGTGTTATCCGCTTCAGACCATTTACAGCAGGCGAATATGTCATTGCTGAAAATGATCAAGGTGTAGTAGATACCGTTGGACGTTATTTTACAATGACAGTTGCCCAGGTTGTTAGGAAGTTTGTAATGCAACCTGACGGCTCTATGGATTGGACCGGTGTAAGCCGTACAACACGGCGCCTTTGGGATCAACAGGACTATGATAGCTTGATCCCTATCATCCATATGATACAACCTCGAGATATTGCGGACCGTGATCTGAGTCGTAAGGATCAGATGAGTATGCCTTTTAAGTCTGTTTATTTTGAGTACGGTGGAGAAGGTAATGACCTTCTGTTTGAAGGTGGGTTTAATCGTCTGCCCATCTACTGCCCGAGGTGGGATGTTCGACCGGGTGATATCTACGGACAGTCTCCAGGAATGGAAACATTACCTGATATTAAGCAGCTTCAACAGCAACAAAAGCGGAAAGCTCAGGCCATTGATAAGATGGTCAACCCGCCTATGGTTGCTAGTGTACAGCTTCGGGGTAAGCCAACTTCTGTACTTCCTGGAGCAAACACTTACGTGGATCCTTCTCAAGGTGGTCAAGGCTTTGCACCTGCTTATCAGGTTCAGCCTCGTATCCAAGAGATGATGATGGATATACAAGAGGTTCAAAACCGTATTCAACGTGGGTTTTATGCTGATCTCTTTGCAATGATGATTAACTCCGACCGGCGTCAAATTACTGCGACAGAGGTTGTTGAGCGTCATGAAGAGAAGCTAATGCTGCTGGGCCCGGTGCTGCAACGGCTCAATACTGAGTTGTTGGATCCGATGCTCGAAGATGTTTTTGAATTTGCTTTGGAAGGTGATCTCCTCCCGCCACCTCCCGAGTCACTTCAAGGACAAGAGTTGAAGATTGAGTATGTATCCTTACTCGCCAAGGCCCAGCAGGCTACAACGGCCAGTGCGATTGAACGGACCCTTGGGTTTGCAGGTAACTTGGCAGCCGTCTTCCCACGTGTTCCAAAGATGATTAATGAAGATGAAGCCTTGCGACAGTATAGTGAGATTGTTGGTAACAGCCCATCGGTCTTGAGATCCAAAAAAGATGTTGATCAAATGATTGCTGCTGAGCAACAAGCAGCTCAAGCCGAACAGCAAATGGGTATGGCTTCTCAAGGAGCACAGGCTGCTAAACTTCTGTCTGAGACAGACACTCAAAACCCTAACGCTTTAACACAACTACTAGGAGCATAATAATGGGATACGGAAAAAAGAAACCAGGTAAGGGTGGTAAAGGTAAGTGAACGACCACGTCGTCCGTAATAGTTCAGACTTAACTCAGATCCAGAAAGCCGAAGATTGGCAAGAGGATCGTGAGAGAGACCTGGATTATATCCTAAAACATGAGCGTGGGCGGCGCTGGTTGTATACGCTTATCTTTGACACATGTCATATAAATCTTCGAAGCCATGTTCCGGGTGATCCTGAAAGCACCGCTTTCAATGAAGGTGCAAGGATGATTGGCCAAGATATCATCAACAAAATTAAAGATCGGGACATGTCAGCCTATTTGACTATGGTCAAGGAGGGTGAGGCTGATGAGTAATCCAACTTATCGTTTCCTGGCAGGTCAAGGTCAGCCTGACAATCCTCAGCTAGGACCATTCAATCTCAATCGCTATGCTGCTGGTGTTCTGTATGAGCAGGCCAACGGCGACTTCGTCAACGTCAGCGCCAACACACCCTTCCCTATCGCCTTTGGTAATAAACTAGCTACTGACGCTTTCGGGCGGCAGCGCACATCAACACCAACAACACTGTTCAACAGTAAGCAACTATTTAGCAATCTTCCGCTGTTCTGGGACGATCAAGAGGTGAGTGGGTCTGGGACATCCTCTGTCCATAGTTCGGCCCGCGCGTCCTCAGTGATGTCTGTCACTGATAGCACTGCCGGTAAGCGTGTGCGTCAGACTTTCCAACGGTTTAACTATGAACCGGGCAAGTCGCAACTCATATTGCAGACAGCAAACCTTGCTGGCGTCCTCGGCACGGGGGTGCAGGCGGCGGTTGGAATGTTTGATGATAACAACGGGCTGTTCTGGGAATACGACAACGGCACCATCTATGCCTGTGTTAGGTCTAGTACGACAGGAAGCGCGGTCACAACTAGGGTGCCGCAGAGTGAGTGGAGCAACGACAAACTAGACGGGTCAGGTCCGAGCGGCGTGACGCTTGACCCGACCAAATCTCAAATTCTTGGTATAGACTTTGAGTGGCTCGGCGTCGGCACAGTCCGATACTTCATTGTTGTTGATGAGGTCTTTGTCCTCGCGCACGAGCAACATCACGCAAATCGCGCTGCTGGCGTCTATATGTCAACGCCAAACCTACCGTTGCGGTTTGAAATTGAAAATGACGGTACGGGAAGCGCTGCAAGTGTGGAGCAAATATGCTCAACCGTCATCAGTGAGGGTGGGTTGCAGCCGACCGGGCAACTCCACTATGCGTCAACAGATGGGACGCTGCGTAATTTTAACAGCGTTGGGCAACTATACCCAATAATGGGTTTACGTCTAAAGGCCGACGCCATCGGCGAAAGTGTTGACATCGACTATCAATCAATCAACGCCCTGACAAATGATGATTTCGAGTGGGTCATAGCCTTCAACCCAACCATTACGGGAACAAACGGAACGTGGACTGCCAGACCAAACAGTGCGTGTGAGGTTTATGTTAACGATGCAACAACACCCGACACGGTAAGTGCTACTGGGCAATCTATGGCTGGTGGGTACGGTTCGGCAAACAGTTCGGAAAGCGCATCGCTTCGCAACGCGCTGCGACTTGGTGCAGCCATCGACGGCACAGTAGATGAGATTTATCTGTGCATTAGACCAATCACGGCCAACGCTGATTTTCTCGCAGGTATCGGTTGGCGTGAACTTTCATAGGAGGAGAATATTATGAGTGACGAAAAAAATGTGAACGACGACACCAAAACCGTGGTAGAGTCAGGTTCTGATCCTGAGGTTCAAAAAAACCAACAGGAACAAAAAGATGTCGACGCCAAGACTGATGAGCAAAATGCTTCTGAGTCTGATGGCGGCAAAAAGACCGAAATCCTGCTGTCAGATGACGAGGGTAAAGGGTCGGACGCTAAAAGTGAAGTACCTGAAAAGTACGAGTTTGAAGCGCCCGAGGACTTCGAAATCAGCGAGGAAGTCCAAAGCAAATTGGATGCGTTCGGTGAAACAGCTAAGGAAATGGGTCTTTCACAAGATCAATACCAAAAGCTTGTTGAATACGACATTCAACGTGGTCAAGCTGCCATTGAGGCATCAGCCACACAGTATGCTGAACGTGTTGAGTCTTGGGCAGAAGCCACCAGGACCGATAAGGAATTAGGCGGTGAAAGTCTTAAAGAAAACTTAGGCATTGCTAAATCAGCAATTGATGCCTTTGGTTCTGATGAACTGCGGAAATTAATTTCTGCACCATCTGCTGAAAATCCAGACGGTCTTGGTTTAGGTAACCACCCAGAACTTATCCGTTTTATGTACCGAGTTGGTCGGTCCATTGGTGAGGATCGGCTCATCGAAGGAGACGGAAGCGAAAAGAACGATCAAGATGTTCTTAAGCGGATGTACCCGACCATGTTTAAAGAAGCCAGCTAATTTGAAAGGAGCCTATTATGGCCACGCTTGGCGTTAATAATCCGACCCTCGCTGATCTTGCGAAGGTCACTGACCCTGATGGCAGCATCGCTGATGTTGTTGAAATCTTGAACCAGACCAACGAAATCTTGGCTGACATGACCTGGCTTGAGGGCAACCTCACGACTGGTCACCGTTCGTCTATTCGTACAGGTCTGCCCAGCCCGACGTTCCGTAAAATGTACGGTTTCGTTCAACCGACCAAGAGTCGTTCGACCCAAATCACGGACAATACCGCGATGATGGAAGACTACTCCGCTGTCGACAAAGCCTTGGTTGAAATGGCCGGTAACCCGGCTGCTTTCCGCCTTCAGGAAGATCGTCCTCACATTGAGGGCATGAACCAAACCTTGGCCACGAAAATCTTCTATGGCGACGAGTCGTCGGCACCTGAAGAATTTACCGGCCTTGCTCCTCGTTATGCTGACACAACGGCTGAAAACGGGGACAATATGATCGATGGTGGTGCGGCTAATGGCCAAACCGATTGTGCATCGATCTGGTTGGTTTGCTGGTCTCCTAACACCTGTCATGGGATTATTCCTAAAGGTTCGAAAGCCGGCCTTCAGACCCGTGACCTTGGTGAAGTCACTGACCAAGACACGGTCGGTGGAACCACTGGATTGCGTCAGGTATACCGCACCCATTACCGTTGGGATGTTGGTATGACTGTTCGTGATTGGCGTTATGCTGTTCGGATCCACTCGATTGACCGTTCCCTGCTTACGGCAGATGCGGCAACCGGTCCTGATCTGAACGATCTGATGTTCCAGGCCTGGACGGAAATTCCGAACCCAAGCATGGGCCGTTGCGCATGGTATATGGACAAGCAGATCTTGTCCTTCCTGCGTCGCCAAACTGCCGCTGCTGTTTCTAATTCTACCTTGACCACAGAAATGGTCGGTGGTACGATGCAGACCAGCTGGGGTGGTATTCCCATCCGTCGTGTTGACGCACTTCGCGTCAACGAAGACAGCCTGAACTAAGGAGAACTGATCAATGGCTATTCTCGACGAACTACTTGAATTCTGCGATAATGTTGATGTTTCGGCAACCGCAGGAACCGCCCTTGTCGGTGACGTTATCGACCTTGGTTCACAACCACAAGACCTTGGCAGCGGTGAACCTATGTATCTGGTCATTCAGACCGGTTCAACATCGATCATCACAGGCGGCTCGGCTGGTACTATCCAGTTTCAACTCGCCTCTGATGCAGCCGCAGCAATCGCGGTTGACGGGACTGCTTCCACACACGTCCTGACTCCGACGTATGTGACCGACGGCGATGATGCAAATGCCGCCGCGCTTGACGCTGGTGGTGTTATCTATGTTGGTGCGTTGCCAACCGGTGCCGGTGTTGCCTATGAGCGCTATCTAGGTGTTCTTGTCACCACGGCCACCACAACGACGACGGCAGGGACGATCAATGCGTTCCTGACGAAGGATCCAAAAAATTGGGTCGCACTACCTGACGCTGTCAACTAAGACAGCATAACGCGGTGAGGGAGAGAGTCATTCGGCTCTCTCCCGATCCATCTTCCGGAGGAGAAACCTATGCCTAAAACACTTCGTTTCCACGAGCCGGCTTATTCTAACGAATACGGCTATTTTGAAAAAGACACTGTCTATACAGACGTTCCCGACGACTTCAATCATAAGCGTTCCGGGGTTGAAGTGATTTCTAGTACTTCTGAAATTGGTGAGATGGATAACGTCAGAACCAAAAACTACGATGGTTTGATTACATCAGGGATCACAAAGGCTAAAAAATCTCCTGGTTCTAAACCAAAAGCTTCTAAGACAAAAATGTCGACGTCTCGTCGGCCCCAATCAGCAGCCCAAGCTGCTCAAGATCTGTAAGGATTTGATCAATGACGTCTCAAACTCAGATTGGTAAGCTTGCTCTTCAACATATCGGCGATCGTTATGATATTTCCGATTTGTCTGAAGCAAGTGTTGAGGCAGAGCAAATTAATCTTGTGTATGAAGACGTTCGCAAAGAGGTCATGCGCCGCCATCCCTGGAACTTCGCAACCAAGTTTGCAAGTCCTGCAACTTTGAGTGTGACTGTTCCAGGGAATTGGGATAATGCTTATGCCTATCCGTCCGATGCGTTGCGTATTATTGAAATTGTTAACCCATTAGGACGAAACCTTCCTACACTAGATTTTGAGATTGGTCTTCTTTCCGATGATACTAAAGTTATTTTGACGGACGAGGACAACGCTGAGTTTAGATACACAGCTGATATTTCAGATCCCACACGGTTTGATAGTGAGTTTACTATGGCGTTTTCGTTCATGCTTGCTTCAAGGGTTGCAATGCCTTTAACAGGCGACGGTGGTATCAAACGATTGCTAATGCAAGAAGCAGAAGGACTGATTTTGCAGGCCGGAGCCACAGATGCTAACGAGGGACGAACCGAAGAGCCTCCTGAGGCAAGTTGGATTACAGCAAGGATCTAAATCATGGTTAAGGTTATTCAATCAGATCTGAGCGGTGGTGAGGTTTCCCCCGCAATTGGTGCAAGGGTTGATATTTCTAGATATCGTGAGTCTCTTTCAAAGTGTGAAAATTACTTTGTTCGGGCACAAGGCGGTGTTTTGAACCGGGCAGGTTTGCAATTTGTAGCTGAGGTCAAGGACAGTTCAAAGACTGTTAATCTCCATGAATTTGAATTCAACACAACTCAAACATATGTGTTGGAAATAGGAGACCAATATATCCGCTTTCATACTGGAGGTGGATTGGTTCTTGAAAGCACAGGAAGCAAAACAATAACTGCAGCCACTTCTGCAGATCCTGTTGTTATAACCTCAACATCTCACGGTCTTTCAAACGGGGATGAGGTGTTTATAACAAGTGTTGTAGGCATGACTGAATTGAATAATCGACAATTCAAGGTCAATAACGTTGCTGCTAATACCTTTGAACTTCAAGATATGGGTGGAACCAACATCGATGGTTCAGCGTACACCTCTTACGTATCTGGTGGGTCTGCCAATATTCCTTATGAAATTTCTACACCTTATCTTGAAGCTGATTTGAATGAGTTATCTTTTGTTCAGTCGGCAGATGTGATGACCATTTGTCATCCTTCATATGCTCCAAGAGATTTAACAAGAACCGCAAACGACGCCTGGACTTTAACAGAAATAACATTTCAACCCGAACAGGTATTTCCAACAGGGGTTAGTGTTACTGTAAATTCTACAGGTTCTGAAACAGATCGGTATGTGGTTACTGCAATTAACAGAGAAACATCTGAAGAAAGCCTTAGAGGTTTACACACCACAACTGAAACAATCAGTAACATTACACAAGCCGATCCCGCTGTTGTGACAATCACCGGACACCCTTACACTGATGGAGATGAAATTTATATCCAGGGCGTAGTTGGTATGACCGAGATCAACAACAAGGTTTACCTTGTATCTAATTCTGCTACAAACACTTTTGAACTTCAAGACACCACATCAGCAGATATAGACAGCACAGGTTATACGGCTTATAGTTCAGGCGGATCTTCAAACAGGCAATTTTTTGAAGTCACAAACTCCAATACTACCAGGGATAACACTATTTCCTGGACCTCCGCTGTTAATGCTGAAAGCTATGCTGTTTATCGCGAAGACAATGGCCTTTATGGTTTTATTGGAAATTCAGAAACAAACAGCTTTACTGATGATAATATTGCTCCTGATGTTTCTGACACCCCGCCTAAATTTAGGAACCCTTTTGTAGGAACAGGGAATTTCCCGTCGGTTTCCGGCTTCTTTAAGCAGCGTAAAGTGTTTGCCAATACAGACAACCGTACTCAAACGTTGTTCTTAAGTCAAACTGGTAATTTTAAAAACTTTTCCGTGAGCTCTCCTCCTCGCGACGGCGACAGTATTACAGCAACAATTGCGTCGACAAAAGCTAATGAAATTCGAGGCCTTGTTCCAATCAAGGATCTAATTGTTATGACGTCAGGGGCTGAGTGGTCTGTAACAGGGCCTGACGGTATTATCCGGCCGGCTGATATTCAGGTTGTTCCTCAAACCTATTACGGATCAGACAAAGTTTCGGTACCCCCTCTTGTGGCCGGGGAAACAGTCCTTTATTTGCAACCCGGGCAAATTGTCCGGGATCTTGGGTATCAGTTCGCTAATGATGCTTATTCTGGAAATGATATTTCAATTTTAGCTAGGCACTTATTAGACTTCAACGAAATTACAGATTGGACATTTGCAATTGCACCGTATTCCATTGTGTGGGCGGTGCGTGACGATGGGGTCATGCTCGGCCTTACATACCTGCGCGAACAAGAAAAGTTCGCATGGCATAGACATACAACAAAAGGTAAAATCAAATCTGTTGCAGCAGTCAGGGAGGGGACTGATGATAGGCTTTATGTTTTGGTTGAAAGAACAATTGGTTCAAGGACTGTTAAATATGTCGAACGTATGGACGATCGTAAATTTACAGATATTCAAGATGCAATATTTGTGGACTCGTCGGTTACTATTGACAGCCCTGTTGCGATTTCAAGTTACACTCTGGCTGATCCGTTGGTGGTTACGACATCGAGTTCTCACGGTTTTAGCAACGGGGATACAGTTGACATTGAGGGCATTAACGTCATCGATGCTTCTGAAACGCAAGGCTTTAAGCTTGACACAACAGACATCAACGGCACAGGGTATACGGTAGCAAATGTCACAGCAACGACCTTTGAACTTCAAAACAACAGATCTAACGTTGATGGAACAGGATTTGCAGCCTACCACAGCGGTGGAAATGTGCGGAAAGCTGTTAGTACGGTGTCCAACCTATGGCATCTTGAAGGGGAGTCGGTTACAGGCCTTGCGAACGGGTACGTTATCTCTGGCACAGTCTCGAATGGAACATTGACTCTTGCAAATTCCGCATCTCGCGTGCATGTCGGATTAGGATACACATCTGAAATTGAGACACTCCGCCTGGATGCTGGTCAAGGGTCTGAAAGTATCCAAGGCAAGTCAAAGAAAATCAGCCGCATGTCAGTCACCCTCGATAAGACTATAGGGATGAAAGCCGGCGTAGTTCGATCTCGTTTGAGAGAAGTGAACTTCTCATCACCTGCTCTTTGGGGTCAACCGCCAGAAATGTTCAGCGGCGTGAAAGACTTTACTCTTCCACCAGATTGGAATAAAGATGGAACTTATGTTTTGCGTCAAGAAGATCCATTGCCTTCGACTATATTGGCATTGATACCTGATGCAGTTGTTGGGGGCAATTGATGCAAGGTCGCGATCTAACACTTGATGATCTAGAGAACGTGGGAATTCTTCTTCTTGCTATGCATGAGGAAAGTCAAGTTTCTCATTATCCTCCTGCAATTGAAAGAGGTCTTTATATCCTTGCAAAACTGATTGTTGATCCTGAAGTCTTGACGTATGGGGCTTTCAATTCAGAGGATAAGCTTGTAGGAGCCTTCATTGCCGAAGTTACAACTCATCCTTTTATAGAGTATAATGTCGCAAAAGACCTGTTCTTTTATGTTGACAAAAGTGCTCGAGGATCTCGGGCAGCTTTGATTTTGCTGAACGCCTGGGATAACTGGTTCAAGGAAATTTCTGCAGATATGTCTATGATTGAAATTTCTGCAGGGGTTAACAACGATGTGGTGGATCGAATGCTCTCAAAACGAGGGTATGAAAGAGCCGGCACCCTTATGTTTAAGGAGTCTGTGTGATGGCACTTGCCAGTTCTACCGTTGCTGCAATCAGCATTGCAACAAGCGTTGCCGGAACCGCAATAGGAGCACTTGGAGCTTACCAGCAGTCTAAGGCTGCAAAGGCTCAAGCTGAATATCAGGCACAAGTTGCTCGCAACAACGCAACAATTGCTCAACAGGATAAAGCTGCTCTTCTAGAACGATCCAAGATTGCTGAGCAGGATCATCGTCAAAGAATAGCTCAGACTATTAGCTCTGCTAGATCTGCAGCTGCTGCCAATGGTTTCCTTGTTGATGGGGATGACGACGAGACTAATGTCCTATTAACAGCAGATTTGGCTGAAGCAGGCGAGCTTGATATCCTTCGCATGCGAGACGAAACATCCTTACGGGCACGAAATCTAGACGTTGCTGCTATGAACGCTGAGTCTCAAGCTGGACTGTTTCAAGCAAGGGCTGATGCTGAAAGCCCGTTATTTGCAGCAGGTTCTACCCTTCTTGAGGGAGCTGCTAGAACAGCTGGAGCCGCGTATAGCTCCGGAATGTTTTCGGGGTCGACAAGTTCATCTGGAAGTTCCTATAGAAATCCACTAGCAGGAACAAGCGTGGGTCGTCGTTACGGCCTTAATAGCCCGTCAGGATTTTAACTATGGCTAGAATTCCAACACCTGGATTTTCAGGAGCGCCTCAGGTTGGTAGCGTTGGGCTTCAACAGGAAGTCAATACGCCAAACCAAAGCTTCAGTGTTCCTGACTTTGGTGGACAAGCTCGAGCCTTACAGGCTGCCGGACGATCTATTGGATCTGCTGCAGGGGCTTTGACCACTATCGCTGAAGAGATTAAACGGGAAGAGGATGATGCTTCTCTTCTTGAGATCCAAACAGCATATGGTCAATGGGAACAGCAATACCTGCTTGACCCTGAAAACGGATTGTATTCTCGACAAGGCGGAAATACGCGTGGGGCTTTTGCTCAAGCCCAGCAAGACTTCCAATCCTGGCGTGAAGAGTATGCTTCAGGAGAAATGTCTGACGAAGCAAGGATTGCTGTAGATCGTTGGTTAAACGCAAGATTTAACGCCGAAGCCGGCACTATTGCAAACCATGAACGTACTCAAATGAATGAGTACAATATTGAACTGCTTCAAACATCGATGGCTCAGGAGGTAGCATCAGCTGCTTCCAGATACACTAGTCCTGAAGCGCTTCAACGCTCTGAAACTTTGATCCGACAGCAAGCAGCTGAAATTTCAAGACGCGAAGGTCATAGTCCCGAAAGAGCAGCAGCTTATGTTCAGAACCAAGTTGCCGCAATCTACGACGCATCGATCCGTAGAGCTGTTGCTGATGGAGCAGATGGTCATGCTGAAAACCTTATGGCAGAACTAGAACGCCGTGAGGAACTAGGTGAAAATGATCCTGCGCGATTGACTGTCGATCCTGAAGCTATGGCCGCTCTTAAGACTATGGTCGAGGATACCTCAATTGCAAGAGAGGTATATCGTCAATCGGACGACATCATGGCTAGGTATAGGGGTGATCAAGCAGGAGCTCTTGCCGCCGCTCGAGATATTGATGATCCTACAGTCAGAGCTGGTGTTGTATCTGATATTAACTCTAGGTTTTCTGAACAACAGCTTATTAGAAACCGAGTCAATGAACAACGTTTCAACTCTGCCGCCAATGCTGCTGCTTCCGGACAACCTGTAACAGAAGATATGCTTGCAGGTCTTGACCCTAGAGAAAGAGCCTATGTGCGAAGCTTAGAGGAAGAAGCACGCTTCAATGTGGCAAATCCCAACTACAATCGTCCTGGAGATGGTGGTGTTACCTTTGAAAGGTACATGAACAATTTTGATGAAAATGCTGCGTGGCTTCAAGACATCAGTCTTGCAGAGTTGAGATCTGAATATCATATGGGAGTAACAGAAACCCAATGGCAAGGCATGGTAGCCGAGTGGCGTGGGGCCCAGGTTAATCAGGATGCTGCTCAACGCGCAATTGCTGAAGCTGAGTCTGCGAGTCTTGCATCTGCTCAAGAAGCCATTACATCTATTTCTCCGGACGAGGCGTCAATCTTCCGTAGTATGCTACGCTCCAGTGGATTTGAAGACGAAGAAGTCACGTCTACCAACAGCGAGCAATACGATATGTTGGTTCAGGGTTTTCGTTCAAGGCTCGATGACTATCGTCTTGCAAACCGTGGGCGTGAGCCTGATCGTCAACAGAGGCTTCAGATCCTTCAGTCCATGGCGTCTGAGATGGTCCAGTTTCAAGACTTTGGTGGGGCAGGTCCTTCTAATCGTCCTGCTCCTATCAGTACAGATCCTGAAGACTTCCGACCAGCAGCCCTGTTCACTGACGAGAACGTCCGAGATCTGGCGGACAATCTTGGTATCAATGAGGACACAATGTCAGCAACATGGTCTCCAATGCTATCAGGATTGAGAGCTACAGGTCGAGCGGTAACATCGTCCAACATTGAATGGATTTATGGACGAGCCCAAGTAGCAGCACCTGGAAATGAAGGAACGTTCTTTGGGGTATATCCTCAAATTTTCAATTTCTTCACGGCCAACGGTATCTTAAATCCAACAAATCAAGATTGGATTGACGCATATACGTTCTATAGGGATCAGGAATAATGGCAGACCTACTTGATGGAATTTTGCAAAGACACAATGTGTCTCCCATCGATCGTCCTGAAGAGGAAGATGGTCTTGCTCCTTTGAACCCACGGCCAGAGTTAACATCTCCTCGTCGACCAACCTACTCTTTTTCCGGTCCTCAGTCAGTACTAGACAGACATCAAGGGGCAACACTTGACCCCCTGGCTGCGTCTTTGATAAAGGACGAGGATCCTGATCAGTACGCTCGTGATCTTGATATCGCGGCTCGCACAGGTATGCCCTTGTCCCTTGTGCGCAATAATCCTGACTTGGACAGAAGCCTTAGCATCAATCAGATGCGCGAACAATTGCGCAATGATAACCTTCTTCGCGGATGGATGCAGCAAGGTAATAATGGCTATGTGAGCCACGACGTCATTGAAGATTTGAGGCGACAAGGAGAAATCGCTCAAAGGCTTTTGGACCGTCCGGTTGTTCAAGGAACTTTTGAACGTATTTCTAGGGCCATTGGCGAAAGAGGTTTTGACCTTACATTGCTGCTCCAGGAATTTGCAGCTATAGGACTTGAACAACCGACAGGCCCTATTGCTGAATTCCTAGAAGAGATGATGCCTTTGGGTGGTGTTGTTATTGGCGAAGGTCCGGACAGCAAGCCAACCGACATACCGCTGTTCACAATCGGCGGAGTTACAATTTATCACCAAGCCTGGGATAGTGAAGAAGCCGAAGCCTATTTCAATAGGGTTGAAGCTGGAGAACAACCACTTCAGCAGGCTCTGCGTCAACTTCGCGATATCGATGCTTTTGGCGCCGACGTCGATAGTCGTAGTCTTGAGCAAGTGTACGATGCAGGAGCTCTTGAGCTTTTAAGCTGGGGTCTTGAGCAAGGTATCATTTCGACGCCGGACATGTTGGCGGCGGTATTTGCTACTCCTGCATATGTCGCAGCAAGAACTACTGAGATTGGTACTGAACGGGCTGAAAACCAAGGTAGGGATTTGGCCAATGCTACAGATCTTCTCCAAGCTCTTCCGGCCGCGGCGGCATCAGCTTTGCTTGAGCGTTTTGCTGGTCGAAACCTTTTGGGCCTTGGGGATGCTGTAGTCACCAGGTCTATTGGCGGCATTCTGTCTGCTACAGGTCGCGGTGCCCTTATTGAAGCATCTACTGAGGCTATTCAAGAGTCCCTGGAATATCTTGGTGCTACCGTTGGAACAGATGTCGACGTTGACCTTTCTGAAATGGGCATGCGAGCCCTTCAAGGTGCGGTTGTTGGCGGCATCTTTGGTGGTACAGTTCGAGCTGGTACTGCTAGCATTGAAACTGCTTTGGACACACGTCGGGCTTCTCAGCGTGAACAAGCGGTCCGAGACCTGAACAACGGAAACCAAACACTTCGAGATCGAGCTCCTGAGGTATGGGCAAGCCATACAAGTATGGTGATGCGAGAAGGTGGAGTTGACAACGTCCGAGTTGACGAGGAAGGATCTAATATCCTTAATCAGCTGGTCGATGAAGACACAAAGGCATCTTTGGATATTGCGGCAACAGAGGAAACTCAAGCCGGATCCGGTATTCAATTGAGCCTTGACCAATTCTGGAACCTGTCTCAAGATATCATCGACCAGATTGCTCCTAACGTGTCTTTCCATTCGAATGAATTGACTACAAATGAAGTCAATCGGGTCAAGGAAATCACTGACCAGCAGGATGGAAGTGTTGAAGAGCAAGCAGCAGCTGCAATTGAAGCCGGCAAGCAGCAAGAAGCTGTATATGAAAATGTGCTAGCTCAGTTACAACAAAGCTCAGGTCCTCTGAGTCAGAGCCCCTCTGCTGCTAGAGCTGCTGCTCAACAACTGTCAGCCGCATTTGCCTCACTTGCTGAACGTTCCGGATTGTCAATCCAGGAAGTCTCTGATCGCTTTTTGCCTCGTATTGTAGCAGCAGACAGGCCTGTTACTGGAGAGGGTGTGTTTGAGCAAACAATTGATGAGGCTTTTGAGAGGCAAGAGTCCGGTGAGCTTATCTATACTGAAGGTGAGGCTACAGGATCTCTTAACATTGATGAACAGGAAAACAATATCCACGTCAATCGGGTTCGGGCTCAAACTGAAGGAGGTGGTCGTGCGGCTCTTCAGCAGTTAATCCGAGTTGCTGATAGTCAGGGCAAAACAATTTCTCTTTACGCCGAACCCCTGGACGGTAGGTCTGTTGACGATCTGATCGAAATGTACGAGGGTATGGGCTTTCAGTTTGATGGAGAGTATGGAGTACGTCAACCTTTCCAGAGACAGTTCAATCAATCCGAGTCTTATCTCGACGACACTATTGAGATCGACGGTATTGAGCGTTCAGCTGTCAACAACGAGGGGCGTCGCATTGCCTACACTCGTCAAGGACTGGAAAACTTCTGGCGTTGGTTTGGGGATAGTAAGGTTGTAGATGATCAAGGTCGTCCTCTTGTTGTGTATCATGGCGACAGTGGAGACTCAGGGTTCCAAGAGTTTGATACCTCTCTTGGTAACCTTGCCAGTGGATCCTTTTTCTCGAATGTACGAGAAGTCGCGGAAAGCTACATTGATCCTGAAGATGGAGGAGCAATTTATCCTGTCTATTTGAGCTTTCAAGGAGATGTTGCTGAGATCAATTGGGAAGGGAACGTCTACGATACAGCCCTTACCGGAGAAGAATTCTTTATAGTTGATCCTGATGGTGACATCATCGACGGATTTGAAACTCGAGAAATCGCTCAAATGCAATTAGACGACTGGGTCTCTCAAGAAGATATTGAAAGCGATGAGGGTTATTCTATTAACTCTCGAAAAGGTCGTCCTATTTACAAAACAACCGATCATTTTGTGGCAGACTCAAGAGCGGATGGAAAAACTTCAGCAATCGTTCGAAATGTCATCGATCTCGGTGGAAATCAAGACTTAGAAGACGTAATTACTTCCGATGTTTTTGTGGCCTTTGAACCCACTCAAATCAAATCTGTTGACAATAACACCTTCGATCCTCAAGATCCTAACATTTACCTTCAAGAAGCCCGAGGGTCTATTGACTTCTCGAACATGGAAGACATTATCATCCGTCTCTACAAGGCGGAAAACCTGTCGACATTCCTCCATGAGTCAGGACACCTATACCTGGAGATGTTGGGTGAGTTGTCTCAGGTGGAGACAGCTTCACCTCAAATGAAACAAGACTATCAGACTGTCCTTGATTGGCTTGGAGTGAAGGACCGTAGTGAGATTACCGCTGAACATCATGAAAAGTGGGCTGAGACCTATGAGACCTACCTCAAAGAAGGTAAGGCTCCTAGCAATGCATTACGTGAAGCATTCAACAAATTCACAGCCTGGCTTGGCTGGATCTACCGCACTGTGGCCGTCGGGGGTGGTCGTGCAGACTTGACTCCTGAAATCAGTGAGGTCATGGATAGGATCCTAGCAACAGATGTTCAAATCCAATATGCTCAGAACCATGCTAGAATGAGCCCTCTGTTCACAGAAGCATCTCAGGGTAGCTTTACTCAAGAAGAGTTCCAGGCATACCAGGAGGCATACCAGGGCGCGCGAGACAGTGCTCACGCTGAGCTTGTTCAAGAAGTATATGCTGAAGAGCGACGCGAAAAGACCAAATGGTGGAAAGAAGAGCTTGCTCGTGAGGAACAAATTGTCCTAGATCGATTGGGTGACGACCCAGCCTGGAGGACTCGATCTGCTATTCAGACAGGTAAATTGCCTAACGGATCTGACCTTCCGGGTGGTATGCCTTCCCAGATCAAGCTTGATAGGGATCAAGCAAACGACTATGGCTATGATCTTCCAGGTGGAAACCAACTAGTCAAAAAGGGTGGTATGAATATCGAGCAAGCAGCCCAAATGTATGGGTTTGCTTCTGGTGACATGATGCTTGAGGCATTGTCTAATCTTCCTCGTACTGAGGATGGCAAGTTCCATACAGCTCAGTCCTTTGCTGCAGCACAGGCTAAAGCTGCAATGTTGGAAGCACACGGAGACATGTTGAACGATGGATCTATTGCTGACGCAGCAATGGAACAAATCCATGGGATGCGGCAGGCTGATGTCGTAGCCCTGGAGCTTAAAGCTCTAAACAAGATGGCTAACCGCACATCCGCTCCTTCTCATCGTGTCCTAAAGGCAGCAGCTCAGAGGATTATTGGCGGAAAGAAGATTGGAGAGATTGAAGGAGAAGGCAAGTTCCTTCAAGCCGAACGGATGTATGCTACTCGAGCACAAGACGCTATGGCTCGTGGTGACGTTGCTAAGGCCGCTGATTATAAGCAAAAACAACTTCTCAACATGCATCTTTACCGAGTAGCTCGAGACGCTCGTCGTGAAAGTGACACGATGATCAATCGTCTTCGTGGCTATCAGAAACGAAAATTCAATCCGCGCAAAACCCATCCTGATTTTGTCAAACAGCTTAAAAACCTGTTGGCAGGTATTTCATTTGTAGGTCGTATGACAGACGCCAAAATGGAAAGGCTGCAAGGTGAGACGTTTAGGAAGTGGACTGAGGAAGCACAAAAGGAATTTGGGGCTCAGTTCCATATTAGCGGTGAACTCGATAAAGCTTTGACCCGTGAAAACGCCCAGTCTATGACGTTGAACGAACTTCGAGGTCTTCATGATACTGCCCGAGGCCTGGTAAAGCAAGGTCAAAAATTCTCTGAGGAGGCTGAGGCTGAGTACAAAGCTTTGAGAGACTCAGTTGAAGAAAGCATTTTTGACAATGCTACTCAGCTCAAAGCCCGTACAAGGGATCGTCAATTTTTTGACGGAGTTAAAGGTAAGTTCAAACAGTTCATGGCTAACCACAGAACGATGTCTAGTGTTGCTGTTGCCATGGATGGTGAGCAACGGGGCCGTGTATGGGAAGTCCTGTATCAACGTATCAAGCAGGCCGATGATCGATACAACGATCGATCCATGAAAGCAGGAGACGACATTAACAATATCTTCAAAAAGAACTACGGCTTTAAAGATCGGATGAACTTCAATCGTAAGGTGAAGATCCCCGGTATCCAAGAACCTTTGAGCCTAAATGCTCGTTTGTCAATTGCTTTGAACATGGGTAACAAAGGTAACGTAGATGCCTTGCTCAACACCTATACTGAAGAGCAATTACGCCTCATTGGGAAAAGTCTGAGTGACAAGGATTGGCAGGTAGTCCAGGATGTTTGGGCTTATATTGACAGCTATTGGGAAGATCTTGCTAAGCTTGAGGAACGGACGACAGGTGTTCGTCCTGCTAAGGTAGAACCTACACCGTTTGAGATTACAACCTCCAATGGCACCAAGCTGCAAATTGATGGGGGATACTATCCTCTTGTTGCAGATCCTGAAGGTAGTCCCCTTGCCCAGAAAGACTTTGAACAGCGTAACAGCCTGGATGGCTTCTTGGCTGGTGGTCACAGCAAGTCTACCACAAAACATGGATCTACCATTGAGCGTGTGGGCTTTGGTAAGCAGCGCGAAGTATGGACGTCATTGACAGTCTTGTTCAACCATATGGATGGCGTGATCAAGGACATCGAGATGAGGGAAGCAGTCCTTGAGGTTAACAGGATTATTGAGGATCCGAAAATTAAGAACGCTGTCACTGAGGCCGCAGGTATTGAATATCATACCATGATGCGTGAGTGGCTCAAAAACACATTGGGAGGTCCTCCTATTCCGACAGACCCGATGGAAAGCTTTGTCAACTATCTTCGGACAGGGGTCAGTATTGCTGAAATGGGTTTGAGTGTTCGGACCATTTTGCAGCAACCCCTCGGATATCTGTCTTCTGTAGGTCTTCTCGGAGAAAAGTATACAGCCATCGGGTTAGGAAAGTTCATGATGGATCGAGGTGAAGCGGTCCGCATGGTCATGGAAAATAGTGCCTTCATGCGCAACAGATCTGCTACTTTCAACCGTGATGTTCGAGATGCTCAACGTCTTGTCGGAGTATCTGGTCTAAAAGAACCGGTAGTGCAAGCAGCATTCTGGGGAATTCAAAAATTTGATCTTGCTGTTTCTGTTCCCACTTGGCTTGGAGCTTATCAGCAAGCCGTTGATAACGGAAAAAGTCCTGTTGATGCTGTCGACATCGCCGATGACATTGTGTCCAGGACGCAGGGGACAGGTCTTGCCAGGGACCTGTCCCCAGTTATGGCTGGTGGAGTATGGAAGCGGCTGTTTACCATGTTCTATTCCTATTTCTCGGCCTACCATAATATACAATCAAACCTGTGGGGTCAAGCCCGTCGAGCTAATACTCCTGCCGGTTGGTTGAAATATGCTCGTATGCAAATGTGGGTAACAGTCCTTCCTGCCATTATTACCGCTCACTTCTTTGGTCCGGGGGCTGAAGAGGATGATTGGGAAGAGGTAGCAAAGTATTATGGTGGAGCCACAATGGCTCATGCCTTTTCAGGTGTGGTAGGTCTGAGAGATATTGCAAATGCTGTTGCAACAGGTTTTGACTATCAGCTTTCACCGGCTCAAAATCCTATAAGTAGTATCTCAAATCTTGGCGTCCAAATAGCTCAAGGTGAAAACGACGCAGCATTATGGAAAGCATTGGTTATGGCTACAGGATACACTCTCCATATACCTGGAGCTAGAGCTGTTAATCGAGGTATCGACTACTTCTGGGAGGAAGGCTTTGACGAACTGGATACCTTTGAGGGTTGGTGGAGACTAACTGTAACAGGTCCAGAAAAGTAGTTATTTTTCAGGCAAAATGGTGTATACCTAACATCTGAAAGGACACCCCATGACCATTGCTAACGAAGACGCCAGAACTGGCCCGTACAACGGCAACGGATCGACCACGGTCTTTGCTTATGACTTCAAGGTGACGGATCAGTCGCATCTGGTGGTGACACTGACGTCTAGCGCTGGCGTGGATACGATCCAGACAATCACGACACACTATACCGTCAGCGGTGTTGGTGATGAGGGTGGCGGCAATGTCACGATGGTGACTGCGCCCGCCAGCGGTGAGCAGCTCACCATTACGCGATCTGTGACGAAGACACAGACCAACGATTATCAGAACCGTGGCAGTTTCCGTCCAGACAATGTGGAAGGGGCGCTTGATAAGCTGACCCAGATCACGCAGGACTTGGATGAAGAGCTGAACCGTGCGGTGAAGCAGCCGGTGACCTCCACCACAGAACTGACGTTCCCGGCTCCTACAGGTAACGCATCAAAGGTAATCCAGTTTAACAGCTCTGCTGATGGTCTGGAAGCTGGCCCTACCGCGACCGAGATCAGCAACGCTGAGACAAACGCTACTGCCGCAGCCGCATCTGCATCTGCCGCCGCGACCAGCGAAACGACTATCAGCTTTCACCGGCTCAAAATCCTATAAGTAGTATCTCAA
>Ga0196901_1000111_pt1 | contig 40859 bp, 46 predicted proteins | sample CB_VirMetaG_FD_169099 | JGI IMG/M metagenome (GOLD analysis project Ga0196901, IMG submission 169099) | Freshwater to marine saline gradient viral communities from Chesapeake Bay - CB_1504_1 Viral MetaG (v3) (version 3) | ecosystem: Environmental > Aquatic > Marine > Coastal | place: USA... | reverse complement strand
TTATAAATCATTCTTAGACGAATCCGAAAGACTCGCTGAAGCGGCTCTTTTACAAGACGACCCACAACATCCAGACAGCCTCGCCTTTGACACCTTCTATCGATCCAAAGAATTGAAGATGGCTAAATTGTTTGAGCAAATCCATGGCACATACTCGTTTGACGAAAGGCCCATGAGAAAAAGCTTAACGGGGCAAAAAATATATGCTGCATTGGAATTCGTCGGTGACTCCATAAAAGATCGCCAAAAGAATGCTTCTGATCTGCTGAATGTTTACGGAATCAAAGGCATTAAGTACAAGGACGGAATGTCAAGGAAAGCTTCGGGAGAGGAAGTTCAGACTTTCAATTATGTCGCATTCAATGATGCGGACATCAAGATCAAGACAAGGAACGGTGAGGAAATAAATATATCTAGGAGAGATGAGCCTGCACAAGGAGCAGGTGTCAGGTTCTCGCCTGCCAAGCTGGACACCGACCATGCCAAAGCCGTCCAGTCTGGTGACATGGAGACTGCTCAAAGGTTGGTGGACGAGGCAGCGAAGAAGGCGGGGTATACCGTTGGGCCGGTTTATCATGGCACGGATTCCGAATTCACCGTTTTTGACCCAGAGGGCAATGATAGGGCATATCCTGACATTACTGAAGGATACGATTGGTCTTACTTCACTGCTGAAGAAAGCAATGCCGAATTCTACGCAAATAACCCAGATTCAAGCAAAGACAACAGAGGCACCCCGAGAGTTGTGGCTGCGTTCATTAAAAGTGAAAAACCTTTAACAATTACAGCAGACACGTACAAACCATCTTCAAGCATCACTCCTTGGACGGACGCTGAAAGCATCGTTGACAGGCGTTTGGATTCCATTTCATCAGACTATGAATACGGCGAGTATGATTCGGTCAACGTGAAGGGGCCGGATGGCAGCAACATATGGCTGGTCCGCGATCCAAGTCAAATCAAGTCCGCCGACCCTGCCACCTACGACGACAATGGCATACTGGTCCCATTGTCAGAACGGTTCAATACCCAGTCTGACGACATCCGGTTCTCCCCTGCAGCAGATCGACCATCAATTGTTCAGCGGAAGCTGAATGATCCCTCCGAATCAGGAACCATATTGAACGGAGTGATCTCACTCACGCCGGGTGTGATAGCTAGGTTCAGCCCTGCCACGAATGACCCGGGCTACGACATCAAGCAGCTCGCCGGGAAGAAGGCGTTCGTAATGATGGCTGACCGCATGAAGGTTGGTGAGTACACTTCCAGATCAGGACGTGTGTTTGAGCTTCGCGGCGGACCTGATCATCCTGACTTGGCAGACAATCAAGGCACCATAGCGTGGGCCGTAGAGGGTGGGCCTATTGCGTCTCAGCTCGAAAGGGCTATCCGGCAGACTGACGGGATAGGGCTCGTAGTCCTGCAGAAGGAGGAGTCTGTTGCTGGCAACAAGACCTACTCCGAGGTCATGCTCGAGGAGTTCAAGTATGACATGCAGCAGAACCCTCAGATCAAAAAAGACCTGCCGCAGATTCTGAAGAAGGCTTCTGCTATGATCCAGAAGAAGGCCAAGGCAGAGCGATTAAAATCCAATAAACTGGAAGCTGAAAAGGCCAAAGCAAAAGGCAAGAAGTTTACTCCTAAAGCCCCGTCAAAGTGGGAGAGCTTCGAGTTCAAGTCCATTGAACACATTGAGGAAGCCTTACCAGAGATGACTTTCGGCGGCAGGAAGACGATGTGGCAGCAGGTTGCTTCTAATGACTACAAGAAGAAGTATGGTGGAATCTTTTGGAAGGACATGTATGACAAGCTCAACGCCTACAAGGATGATCAAGGATATAGGACAGGTGACATCGTAAAAGTGATTCAGTTTGATAAATCTGCCCCTACCCCAATCATCAAGCCTCAAGACTTAGGCCTCCCAGTGCATCCAGCTTATCAATACGGAGTGCTAGGGAAGTCAATATCCAACATCAAGGGCAGAATGAGTGCATTTGATTTGTTGAGAGATTCGTTCACCAATCGAATTGATGAAGAGTCAGGCATCATGAAGCCGGGGCAGCAAATAACGCCTGAGGGCAAGATCGGAGCCAGCGTCAGCAGGGTGATGGCATTGAAGGGCCTTACTGAGGAAGCAATGCAGCCTGTGCTGACTGAGACATCACTTGATCCCCGATCTTACAAGAGCCCTGTTAAGCTTGGGTCTGACTACGGTGCCGCAAGAACTAAGCAGCAGGAACAGATCCGCAGTGAAGCCAATAGGTTCTCACCTGCAGGTGAACGCATGAGTGATCTGCCATCTGGCGAAGGCCCGGTCATGCAGCGTGTGAACACTCCAGTCCTCGCTGGACAAGCGAGCAACGTGGTTAGCACCGACAGGATTAGGAAGGAGATCAGCTCAGACAAGAAATCACTAGTTGTTGAGAACACCAAACTAGATAACGGCAAGATGGTAGGGCTCCGGCTAGACATACCCACATACCAGAGGACGATGGAAAAGGGATCACCAGTGTTCCCAATCTCTGTCCACGAGAAGTGGGCTGGTAGGGCCAGCGGAAAGGCTGGCAAGATAATCGGCTACACCAACATCGCTACAGTTGAGAATCCTGTATTCATGATTAACGAGAAGGCTGCAGAAGGAATCAGGGGAGGCAAGCCGAAGACCACGATAGCTACCGTCGAAGGCTCCTACAGAAAGACAACCAGCATCCCTGATGACATAGAGAGCTGGACTCAGGTTTCAATGAACCCTCGGAGGCACAGCTATTTCTATGATCGTGAAACTGGAAGGCCAGTGGTTAGTGGCGATGTCGCGATCTCCACTGGGAACACTGTCTTTGTGAAGAACCCAGTATTCGCCTCGGCGGATCAGTTTAGGTTCTCACCTCAACGCTCCCTGAATAATCGCGGAGGAGCTATTTATACAACCGCTGAAGGCCACAGAGCGGTCCAAACCTCAAGCAGGGCAGGTGTGAGAGTGTATGGCCCCACAGGACGCCGTATCGGCCCTGTATTCCAGTCAGTAGAGGCAGCAGAGCGGCACCTGTCGCAGCAGTAAACACAAACGCCCCGCCTCCTTAAACTGTATCCAGCAGCTAGTAGAGGCGGGGCGATAGCGATGTCGTCGTACTACTGTCCAACAACCCAATAATAATCTCAATGAAACCCTAAATCCCCTCACCACAACGGATCGGGAGGGCAGGAGCAGTGTTGATCAATTTTGATTATGTGTCAATGCGATTTTCTGGCATAAATACATATGAGTAACTGTCATACTTTGGCCCTGCACTATACTCCTTCCTGATCGAGTATGGCTTGAACCCTGTTTCTTGAGCCAGAGAGATAACTTCACCAACAGGCAGCCCATACATATGAATGTAAGGGGGCTCACGCTCGCCCATCTTAACTGTTGAAGGTATGTCGGGGAGCTGGAATATTGTGGCTCGTTTTGATGCTTCCAACATTCTCCTTATTAAAACCCTTATGTCTTCATGCTTGCAGTGCTGAAGAGTTATAATTGAGTAGAATACATCAACCTCAGGGAAATCGCAGGTCACTTCTTGAAGACGCAGGTGTGGATGGTGCTTCTTGCATACCTCCATCATCTTTGGGCTAACGTCGATGCCTGTGTATTCCCTGCACAGTTTTGAAACCTGAGACCCAACACGTCCAACACCAACACCAAGTTCTGCAACCGTGCAGTCACTTAGATTTACCCCGACATTGTTAAGCTCCTTTTCGATGCCTGCCGCGCAATGAAATCCTGATCGCCAGAAATTATCGTTATCTCCGTTCCTATATTCTGGATCTGTGATAACAGCAAAATACGGGGATTCTGAAGCCCACGTATCCCAATTTTCCTTCATACTCATAATGGATTGAATTGGATTAGTGCTTCTGGACTCATGTCTGCACCTTGGTCATTTCTAGGTCTCCACGTCCCATTGCACTGATGCCACCCGATCCAGTTGTGTCGACTTCTGCGGCAAAGTGCCTCGAAAGGAATTATCCCAACGCCATTTTCTGGGTGGAATCTTCCGTTGAACTCTTCCTTTGACATATGAACCTGATGATTGTTCACAAAATCAAACCCTGTCTCACGCCTGACCAGTTTGCTGAACATGCCAACACCAGCTTCGTCGAGAAAGTCAACTGTCTTGGCGCAGTGTGATCCGCGTTCAAGCTGCCCGTAGCTCCAAGAGACCGCCTTGTCTAAAGCTTTTTTCATGATGGTCGAGTGCTTCTCGGCATAAAAAAAAGCATCGCTGACATGACCGTGAATCTCTGTTGCGAACACGTAGTTGCAACCTTCCACTGATGGGACTGGCCCGTAGTATTCGACATCGCAGTCAGAATATAGTCCACCATTCTCGTAGATCATGTGGAATCTCATGACCTGAGCCCATAGAATTTTGCTGAAACGAAACAGGTCATCAAAAGCACCGTTGCATGACTTCAGCGTAACAAGCCTTACATCAAAACTTCCCCTATTATGGCGTGCGAACGAGGACATATTAACTGCCCAGTGTCTTGGCATAGGGTTTATCTCATTCTCACCGTATATGAAGTAGCAACTATTCATTGTCTGTGCTGTAGTTGTAAATATCTCTCAGTCGCTTGAGGGCATGATCAAAAAAACTTTGGTCTGGTTGCTCTATGGATGGCTCTACCTTGTCTATCGAAACATCTTTGAAGTGACGGTTGTAGGATTCAATATCTCCAAACTCACCCTCCTTGCCTATATACTCACCGAGATTGGCCACTGTGGAAACCGGGACCTGACCGTGCTTTATCATGAGTGCAATTAAACAGGCATCGCCTTCAGGACCGGATTTAAACCCAAAACCGTTTGAGTTGAGCCAGTCTTTGATCTTGTCATAACAATCCGGCTGCTTGTATGTGTGGAATATCTCAGCAGCTTTCATTAACTCATCTTTCCATACATCCCACTTGTTGCGGCACAACCCAATGCAAACAAGATGCCCACAAGTGGTTAAGTTGTTGTAAAATTTCGAGTGATCCTCTCCCTTTCTTCCGCTGTAACACATCACGAGCCCGTATCTGTCATCATCTACAGACATCTCTAGCATCTTGTTGATCGTTCTCCAGTATGCGAAAGTAGGCACAAAATCATCAGGTAGACATATCACCGCATCATAATCCAGCACATCAAAAAGCTTCGCCTTTATAGAAATACTGGACACAGACGGGCCAGCATTGGATGCACCCCAGTGTATCGTGGCTCCCGGGACCTCCTGCTTAATAACCTTAAAGCACTCCATATTCAGGCAGGCAGATTTCTTATCAATCAACCCATCTTTCGACTTAATTGGACTATCAAGAAACACGTGAACATCCCAGCCCTGATCGCACAAAGCAACTGCTTGAAGTGACTTCCTGAGGTAGCTAGGCCTGTTGTATGCTTGAACGGTAATGGCAGTTTTCATTTAACTTTCTTCAGCTTCTCAATCATTTCGTGTGAGTGTCAACCAACAACATTATATTTCTGAGTGGGTCAAAAAAAAGGCGTCTGAACCACGGAAATGATCCAGACGCACTCAGCGAGTCAGAGACTCAAAGTCGATTTAGAAGCCCGACTTGTTATGGGAGAAAGCTGAGACAGTCACGTTCCTCTTGTCAAGTTTTTTTAGTCACACCCCTCGGACACTTGAGGGTCCCGACTGAAATTTATTGTCCCGTAAGTAGTCGGATTAGAGGCTAATTCCTGATAACCTACACTGCTGCTTCTGCGGGTTGAGAAAAAAATACTTGTCAATGGTGGAAAGGTGTGCGAGCCTATTGACGTGCAACCCACAGAGATCATCAGAAAATACACAGGCGACCAGAGCATCAAGGAGCCGACAGCCACACGGCGCATGAGTCACTGGCTTCTGCGGGAGCTCAGTGGGGCCAGTTTTGCCGTAGTGGCTCTGAATGGCTGCAACGAGGAGACCAGCAGGGCAGACTGGTTCTTTGTGGAGAGCCTGCGGGAGGAGTCGTTCTACCGATGGGCCCTACACCTGCGCGAATACGTTTCTGGCGTTCGCGCTGATGCGCCTGAAATCGTCACTCAGATCCCAGATCGCACACTTCCTCCGTATTGGCCAGACATGGTCACAGAGTGGCTGCCCGATACGGACCACAAGTGGCGGGCTCAGTATGGCTGGGTCACGAACATGGAATGGTGTCTCAGGGAGTCCGAGCGGGCACAAGCTAAAGCAGCAAAGGCATTCGGGCACGTCTGCGTTCTGCGCGGCGGAATACAGGATCTCAAATACGGTCACATATACGTCTTATGAGCAAAATCAACAGTAAGCAGAAAGGTGCTCGAGGTGAGCGGGCGTGGGTGTCAATCCTGAAGTACTTCGGGTTCGATGCTCGCCGAACAGGGTTCCACCAGTCGCAGCAGAACCACGATAGCCCGGATGTCTCCTGTAAAGATCTGCCTGTCCATTGGGAAGTTAAAAACACAGAGAAGGCATTAATTAGAGACTGGATCGCACAGGCAGAAGGTGATGCTCGAGACACAGAGATACCTGTGGTGGTCTGGAAGAAGAACCACGGGAAGTGGATCGCTATCTTGCAGGCTGAGGACCTGCTTAGAATTTTCCAGTGCGCTGACATAAAAGCACTGGAGGAATGGATACAAATAAATAACCAAAGGAAACAAAATGAAGATACAAATGGAGAAGAGTAAAGATCGAGTAATGCTACCCGAAGGAAGCCACGTGGCTGTTCTTGTCGGGCTAGTAGACTTGGGGACTCAAGAGACATTCTACGGACCTAAAAAGCAAATTGGTTTTCTGTTCGAGTTCCCGAACAAGAAACACACATTCAGGGAAGAGGATGGCCCCGTGTCGCTGTCTAGAAGTGTCATAGTGACCTCATCATTGAACCAAAAGTCTACCTTGTGCAAGTACGTGGTAGCGATTAAAGGGAAGCAGTTGGCTAAGTCTGAAATGGAAAGCGGCATCGATTTATCCGAGCTGCTGGGCAAGGCAACACTGGCGACCATTGTCCACCGCCCGGGTAAAGATGAGCAGGTTTACGACAACATCACTGGGCTTTCGATAATGCCAGAGGGCCTGCCGTGTGGTGAGGTCACGAGCGATCCGTTCGTTTTTGAGATTTCTGCCCAACTCAAAAACTGGGACAAAGTTCCCGAGTGGATGCAGAAGAAGATCGCTGAGTCACCCGAATATAAAAGTGCGAAAGGAAACGGTCATGTTGTTGAGGACACCGAAGATGCTCCGTTCTAATTTTAAGAGCGGGGTCTACAACGACCTAGCTGAGTCAGTCTACCGGGCTGACTCAGCCCTTTCCACCAGCGACCTTAAACTGATCGATAACCCGAATGAGTTTCACGGGAAAATCACAGGTCAGGCTCCGAGGGTGGACAGCACGGCAATGGCTTTTGGCCGCCTTTGTCATAGTTATATTCTGGAGCGCGATAAATTCGATGCACTGCACAGCATATGTCCACCAGACAAGCAGGACAAACGTCTTAAAGCCAATAAGGAGTGGTGGAAGGAGCAGGAAGCTTCCGGTAAGCTGATCATTAAAAAAGATGACTTCGACAGGGCTATGGCGATCTCTGACAGATTCTACAGTCTGCCCATTGTTCGAGACATCAAGTTTTTCAACTCTGAGGTGAGCGTGTTCGCGCAAAAGTTTCATGGAAGCGTGGATGCTAAGTGCCGAATTGACATGCTCTCAGACGCCACTGTGATCGACCTGAAGACCACGAGAAAAGGTGGCGCGAAACCTCTCGAGTTCAAACGAACTGCCCGAAATTTGAAATACGCTTGGCAGGAGGTCAACTATCGCAACATTGCAGCGAAGGCTGGGCTCAAAATCGACAAATGGTACTGGGCCGTGGTCGAGACAGAGTGGCCATACAATAGCTGTATTGTTGAGTTCACAGATAATGACCGTCAGGTGGCTCAGGAGCAGCTTGACGAGGCCTACAGCACACTGGAGAGCTGTATGAGGCTCTCTGTGTGGCCCGATTATACGCCGCACGAGCCACTGGTCTTGAACGTGTATGATCGGCTGTGAAATACCTGCGCAGAGACCACTGGAACAAGCTCCCTGAGGTTATACAGCAGGCCTGCGACAGGTTTGAGGCCAAATCCTTCTACTATCCATCAGAAGGAGAGGTCATTGACCCAGAATTAGTGCACCTCCCTGCGAGCACTTATAGCTATGAAACTGATTCATACTTAAAGTATTGCAGGGAGGCTTTATTGTCTAAGAAGCTGGACAGGGGATTAGCGATGTCTCTAGTTCAGGGATTGAGGTCATGCGGCCCGGAAGGACGGGAGCTGGCCGAACAGATCAAACAAACCGTATTGAGAAAATGAAACGTCCATTCATACCCGAGGACCTGTTTAAACAGGGATTATCACCAATAGAATTCACAGTCTACTGCTACATCTCAATGAGAGACGGAGGCAGCGGATGCTGGGAGTCAGTGTCTAAATTAGCGACAAACATAGGTGTCCATCGAGCCACAGCATACAGGGCATTGACCTGCCTGATCGACTCTGGCTGGATACGTAAAGAGGGCAGGAAACTGTTCCTCACTGAACAAGGACAGACTATGACTAGATCAAGCGTTAACGATAAAGTAAGTGTCGCAGAAATCGACAATTCCACAGAAAAAAACCCCGACAGCACACAGCAAAATATGGTTAGTCCTGTCGATTTATGCGACAAGTTGTCGTTTTCTGCGACAAAAGTGTCGCACAGTGCGACTATAACTAATGAAGAACTAAAGAAAGTAACTACTACTACTGATATTGATCCTGAGATGGAGAACAGGATCAGGGTCTCAAAGAACTACGCAGGTCTCACCGCAGGTTTCCTTATTGGTCAGGCTTTGAGAGGAGGCAGCTATGGGAATGAGTGACTGGAAGATTCCCCACAGCTCCGCTGACGAGGACGCTGTTCTCGGCGCTGCTCTTGAGGGAGGTTTTGACAGGGCCGTGGATCTCGGTGTCACTGCGGATCATTTCCACGGCATACACCACAGGAAGCTGTGGGAGGCTGCTTGTGATCTCTCTGAGCATTCCATTGAGGTGAACTACATCAGCGTCCGGGATAAGGTCAAATCTGCCTCGCTGCTGGTCAACAAACTGTGCTCTGAGGGTTACTCTCCGAGCATGTTGTCCTACCACTACCCTCGACTCGAGGAGACCAGACTTACGAGGAACGTATTCCAGAGGTATTGGAACGCACTTGAAAACTTCTCAGAAGACCTGCCAGCGAAGGAGCTCATGCAGAATCTCGAGAACGACTTCTATGAGGTGACAAAGGCCAGCTCTGGGATGACTGATCAGCGAGAAGGCTGGCTAGGCTTCATAGATGGCCTTCAGGCTGCGTTTCCTAACGGTCTGCCTAACACAGGCTGCAAAACAGGGATACCCCCCTTAGACGCGATCCTGAGAGGATTTAAGCCGGGTTCTATGAATACAATCGCAGCAAGACCGGGCTGTGGTAAGTCGGCATTCGCTGTCCAGCTCATGCTCGAGGCTGCCTCACGTGGGGAACACGTTGTCTACTTCACCTTCGAGATGCCGTTCGATCAGATCGGGGCTCGGCTTCTCAGCAACTACACTCGCGAGGACATTGGATGGTATAAGGAGTCCGGTAGAGGTGATGTCAACAAGATCGTCGCAGGAGCAGGATACTGTGCCAAACTTCCTGTCACCATTGAAGACAACGTGCAGATTAACGCCAACAGAATCAGATCAATGGCCCGCAGGATGGCTCGAGAGAAGAACGTCAAGCTGTTCATCGTCGATTATCTGCAGATCGTTCCCCCTTCCTATCGAAATCAGAATAAAGTTGTCGAAATAAGCGACATCTCAAGAACAATGAAGATGGCCGCTATGGAGACAGGTGTTCCCTTCATAACCCTTTCCCAGATGAACAGAGCCATAGACCTCTCTGAACGGGCTCCTGCTTTGTCAGACCTGAGGGAGTCTGGGGCAATCGAACAGGACTCCGATACCGTCAGCTTCCTGCACCAGCCAGATAAGGCCAACGACAGCCGGGTAGATTTCATCGTCCGAAAGAATCGCCACGGCAAGACCGGAAAAATAGAGTTGGAGTGGACTAAATGGTGCGGTAGGTTTGAGCCCATCGACAAATCAGCCGAAACAGACGTTGCTCCATCCCTATGACACACACCATCATTGGCTTATCAGGCAAGAAACGCAGTGGAAAGTCCACCGCTGCAGACATCATACTGGACCTCATGCAGGGAGACTCGGTCAGGATCTCCCTAGCCACACCTATCAAGATCGATATACAGGGACTCATGGGTTTGCCAATCGACGACAAAAACAAGGAGATCATCAGGCCAGTCCTTCAGACCTATGGTGAGGCAATGAAGCAGTTATTCGGCAGTGACTACTGGGTCAAGCGAGCAGACCACACGTGGCGACAATACTCCCCATTCGCCACTGTCATGGTGTGCGATGATGTCAGGTTCCCACTGGAGGCCGAGTGGATTCGCTCCCTTGGTGGTATCGTAGTCAAAATCAATCGCCCGGGGTTCGATGACTCCTCCGACCACCACGTGTCTGAAACAGCAATCGACAGCATCAAACCAGACTACATCATCGACAACGACTCTACCCAACAACAACTCAAAACCAACATCGTCAATATGCTGAAATATGCGACAAACCTACGAGTCACAGGCTGACAGGGACCGAGAGACACTCGTCAAAATGAGGATCGAGGAGATCACAGGAGCAGCCCTAATCAAGCTGCCTCCACGTGACTCATTCGACTACGCAGTCACCAAACAGGGGCTGATCACAGGCCTCGTTGAGATCAAGTGCAGGACCATCCCGTCAACACTTCACGAAACCTACCTCATAGACGTTCACAAGCTCCGGAACGCCGCCTCATACGCTGCCATACACCCAGACATAGACTGCAGGCTGTGGGTCCAGTGGACAGACGTTCTGGGATGCATAGACATGACCATACCCCACACAGAGTGGATGGTAGGTGGAAGATCTGACAGAGAAGATCCGCAAGACATCTCCATCTGCTCATACATACCAATCAAAGAATTTCAAATGTATTGACTTAGGGGCTGAAAATGTGTACACTCGGCTGGGAGGTTGGCAGAAGTGTACACACAGAAATTGATCCAACTTCACCTATTATGGGTGTTAAAACTAAATGGAATCCTGATCTGGAGGCTTCAGGAATCAAACGCTATACAGGTTCAGGTCTGAAGAAGACGGACCCTGAGCGGTATGACTCAGTTTTAAAGGCAGCCAAGAAGGGTTTCGGACCCGAAACCCTGACAGAAGTGTTCGGGATTAGCCCGCAATTGGCAGCAGAAATTGTTAAGCAGGCAGAGAGAGATCCCAAGGCACAAGAAGCTTTCCTAAGCGACCTTATAAAGACGAGGGATGCAGCATTAGAGAAGCTCTCGGCAGCAATAGAGTCAGGAGAGCTGAAGCCCGATAAGTTGCCCGTGACAGTAGGAATCTTGATCGACAAAGTTGAGACAATGATGGGGAAACCTAGTACAACTATTAGACACGAGACGATCAATCTATCGGATTCAGCGTTAAGAGAACTGATTGCAAGCTGCAAGCCAGCGAAAGTTGTTGATGCTGAGGTGATAGAGGAGAAAAGTTAGGCAAGCCTATCTCTGAACATAATAAATATTGTGCGAAGAAAACAGCCAAACAGGGGGGGAGGGGGTCAGGATTTTCGAATAATCAGCGATTCCGTTGCGGATCTCCCCGCACACAACGATCGACAAAAGGACCTATCCTTCTTAGCCTCAACACCTACTGTGCGTCTTATCAAGAAACAGCGACTTCATGAAAACTAAACGCAAGCGCAAAGCGATCCGCAGGACGGGTCTGGATACGGCTGAACTCCGCTGGAAGGCTGGCAGGGAGCCTATGGAGGCTACTGTCACTGGCAGGCCTATGAACCAGAGGCTTCTGGAGACTTCTTTGGGGCTTGTCCGAGTGTCTGACAGTGCTCCATTCCAGAAGGGGCTCAGAATCCCTGTGTGGGTGGAGCAGGGCAGCGGGAAGCTTTATTGTAAGGGCAGGCCCCAGAGGCTTGACAGGTATTGATATGAAATGGACTCCCCACCCAGTGTTCCCGATCCCTACTCGTGAGGAGGCTCAGGCTATGGACTCTGCTGGTGTACTGGAGCAGTATGTCAAGCAGAGGGATGAGCTGATCCGCAGGGAGAAGGCAGATCCATTTAATTACGGCTCTGACTGGCATAATACTAAAGGTCTGTTCCGACACTGGAAGGATGCTGATGATGCGCTGGAGGACCCTGACATAGACATCGTCTACATATTCGGAGGAAATCGTGGAGGAAAATCGCGCTATATGGCTTCGAGGGTTGTCCGCACACTGGCCAATAAGCACCGTAGTGCTGTCTGGTGCTGCCATAGCACACATGACAGCTCGGTGCAGGTCCAGCAGCCGTATGTTTACGACTATTTGCCACTGCCATGGAAGGAGCAGAGGACAGGCCAGAGGGCGGTGGTTAACATCGGCTTCAGCCAGAAGAATGGCTTCTCTAATAAGACCTTTGTGGCCCCTAACGGTAGTCAGTGCTGGTTTAAGAACTACTCTCAGGAGCTGTCGTCTATGGAGGGGACAGAGCTGGATCTGATCTGGTGTGATGAGCTGGTCCCTATGGCTTGGATACAGACCCTCAAATACAGGTTGATCAGCAGGAAGGGTAAGATGGTTGTGACCTTCACGCCGATCGACGGGTATACGAGCACCGTCAAGGATGCTATGGAGGGGGCTATTATTGAGGAGACGAAACCTGCTAAGTTGATCGGGGACGATGATAGTCCACTGGCTGGGGTTCCTCGAGGTCACATGCCTTATAAAGCGAGGACCAGAAGTGGAACTGGGCAGATCTTTTGGTTCTTCTCTGAGTGGAACCCGTATTCTCCGTTTGATCGGATGCAGCAGACGCTGCAGGGCAGGACGAGAGAGGAGAGAGAGATCAGGGCCTATGGTTATGTCAGCAACCCTGTGGTTGGGAAGTTTCCGAGGTTCACGGATCGCAACATTATCGAACCTTCGCAGATCCCTCGAGAGGGGACCAATTATATGGTTGTGGACCCTACCCCGGGGGATCGAAACTGGTATATGCTCTGGGCGAAGGTGGACGACCTTGGGCGCGTGTTTATTTATCGGGAGTGGCCCGACATGGCAAACTACGGGGAGTGGGCTGTCCCGAGTGAGAAGCTTGATGGCAAGAAAGGGCCAGCACAGACTGCGGACTGTGGAAGGAACATTGACCAATACAAGAAATTAATAAGAGAGCTTGAGGTCAACGATGGAGGCATACACGAGAGGTATATTGACCCGAGAGCAGGTCGCACAGCAGTTATTGGGCAGAGGGAGCACAACCAGAGCTTAATCGACCTGCTGGCCAACCCTGACAGGGGAGCTGGTGGAGAGGTGACGAAGAATGGGTTATTGTTTGTTCCATCTGCCATGGCTCATATTGATGAGAGCTGTGCTCTGGTGAACAACCTTTTCGCATATGACATGAGCAGGGAGATCAGCATCCTGAATGAGCCGAAGCTTTATGTGTCGCGGGAATGCCAGAACCTGATATACAGCCTGAGGACGTGGACAAACTCAGATGGTGAGAAGGGTGCTAGTAAAGACCCGGTAGACGCCCTGAGGTATCTGATTTTGATGGACCCGATATACGTCCCGAGGAAAATGGATTATAGCACTGAGACCTTGAGTTATTGAGATGAACACTATTGACGATCGGCTGCAGCTTAGCACTGAGCCCAACATAAACCAGCTCTGCTCGGAATACCGAAGAGCTTATTCCGATGAGAGGATCACCTACCGTGTCCGCGAATCCGACGAGACCAGATTCGCCACATGGACAGGACAGAGCCGGGACGGAAAGAAACATGCCAAGGATCTGGGCAGGCAGCCATTCCCGTGGGAAGGGGCCAGTGACACTCGGATCAGGCTGGCTGACGAGGTCTGCAGCTTTATTGTTAACCTATCCACATCGGCTATCAGCAGAGCAGCACTTAATGTGGCTGGAGTTGAGGCCGCCGATCACAAACAGGCATCCGCAGTTGGGCTCTACCTGCGATGGATGCTGAGCACTTTAATGCAGCCCGGCTGGGAAGAGGAGCTGGAGCTTCATGCAGAATATGCCGCACAGTATGGTTGGAGCGTTCTTCATGTCATCTGGGATCGTAGCTATGCCCAGACCCCGCGCACAATAAACCTCCAAACCCTCTCCGGTTTCCTCGGAGTAGATGCCCCCCAACAAGTCGATGCTCTGACCGCTGTGCTGCAGGATCAAGAGGAGTATCTGGCTGACCTGCTTGTTGCCAGCAATGACGGACTGACCAGATCGAAAGCACTCAAACATATACGCGACATCGTGCGTGACGGAGAGACCACGTTCGAGCTTCCCGAGATGGCTCGTAACCAGCCTCGGATTGTTGCTCTTCGCCCATACCACGAGATTCTGTTCCCGCCGGAGACAAATGATCTCCAGAGAGCTCGAGCCATATTCCGCAGGGAATACTACACAGTGGCTGAGCTGGAGGAAAAGGCGGCCAGTGGTGAGTGGAGCAGGGAATGGGTGGACGAGGTTAAGCGGACAGCAGGCAGGAGCTCACAGGTGTGGGATCAGGGCCTGAGCCCAGTGCTGGGCTCTACTGAGCGGATGGACGAGAAAACAAACCTGATCGAAGTCATCCATGCATATAGTCGCAGAGTGACAGACACAGGGACCCCGGGTGTATACATGACCGTGTTCTCGCCCTACATGGAGAAAGACTCCAAAGGGAACGAAGTCTACGCTGAACACAAACTGGTGACTGAAGCCGGGGACACCTACCCGTTCGAGTCATTCACACGGGAAAAAACGAGACGCAGTCCGATCGAGTCACGTGGTGTCGCAGAAATCGTCAAAACGTGGCAGGCCGAATACAAGGCTCAAGCTGACATGGTCTTTGACAGATCAAGTTTTGAGACACTGCCACCCTTAAAGGTGCCGCTTCGATATGGACAGAGAATCAAGGTTGGCCCGGGTGTTCAGGTCTCCGAGCAACGTCCGGGTGACATCACTTGGATGGAGTCTCCCCGAAGAGGGGCTGACTTAGCGTTCGCGCTGATGGATCACATACAGCAGCGGACCGACAGATACTTCGGAAGGCCGAACGCTGCTGTTCCAGCCGTAGAGACTCAGCTCAGGCAGCAGGCATATGTCCACAGATGGCTCAGGCACATGACATCTGTCATTGGTCGAGTCTGGGATCTGACTCAGGTATTCGACACTGATGAAAGGTTCGCCACAGTCACGGGGACAAACATGGCTCTTCCCAGAGATCCACGTAAATTCAACTTCACGCTGCATTTTGACGTGCGAGAACTGGACAACGAATTCGTCGAGAAAAAACTTCAGGCGATCTCTCAGTTTGTGCTACCAGAAGACACCATGGGGATCGTGGACAGAACAAAGCTGATCAGAAAGAAACTGCAGGTGATCGATCCAACACTGGCCGATGAACTCGTCATCGAGCAGGCAGAGGCCAGCCAGAAAATGTACGACGACATGAACAATCAGGTTGCACTCATGGCCCTTGGCAACCAGCCGCGATACGTTGAGAACGATCCGTCTGCTGGGATCAAGATGCAGTTCCTGCAGCAGATCATACAGAACAACCCTAAATACCAGCAGCAAATGGAAGCTGACGAGCAGTTCTCACAGTTGGTTCAGTCATTCGCTCAGAATTTGCAGATGAGTTTGACTCAACAACAGAACGCGCAGATCGGAAGGATAGGAGTTAACCCCAATGCATAACGAATACAGGTTTACAGGTCACGAACCGTGGCTTCTGGAGGCATTCTCGCTGCAGGAAGAGCACCCGGTCCGGAAGGCGTTGGATGTGGTGTTGAACGAATTGATCAAAGCTGAGTCCAGCAATGTGTCTGGCCACGGCCTGTCTTCAGAGGATCGCCACTATTTTGCGGGCAGGCTCTCGGCAATACAGGATCTGTATTTTGCTCTGCAGAACCTGTATGCCGATGCTCTCAAGGGAACTCCTGAGGAGGATTAGCCTCTGACAGTTTCTCAGCAGCTCGACCCAGCCTCATTCGGTTCAGGATGGAGCTGGGTCTTCCTGATCTCCATCCCTCGACTGTTCTGACGGGAACGGCCATGAGTGTAGCCAGATCCCGTGTTGTCATGCCGTATTTGTCGCATAAAGTGACAACAGCCTCCCTAGTGGAAACTTCCTCGCCATTGATGGTCAGGACAACGGTGTCCCGATCTTCATCGACCGCGCAGAACACTGCTTTAAGATCAAAGTGGTTCGATTCCATTTATGTATCGCTTGAAGTCTTCGAGAGTGAATTCCTCGCCAGTTAAGCCTGTCAATGTAGGGTGTCTTTTAACGAAATCCCTGTAATTATCGTATTCCTCCTGCGGATCTGCGTCAGGAGACATCATCTCTTCAGGGTCCCAGTGTGCTTCGATGGTTTTCATTTTAATTTGTAGAATATGTGTTTGCCTATTTTTATTGTCGATGTCCTGCCTTTAGCCCAATACGGCTTGACGTAGTCGGCGTGATAGTGATCAGCGTAGCCGATTTTCGCTCGGTTGAGTTTGTGCAGGTTTTTGGATAGCCAATTGGCGGTTTTCGCTTGAGGCAGCTTGAGCAGGTGCTCGAGATCCGCTGGACGCTTACCGTTCCAGCAGGAGAACTGTTTCTTCTCGAGGCAGACCGCCTCTGGTGTCATGGACCTATTCAGGGATCGTTGCTGTATGCAGGCAGCCACTGCTGCCATTCCGTCTGGCCCCTCGCCCCGGGCCTCTGCGAGGATCGTCATTGAGACGATGTCGCTTGCAGAAGCAACCGAGGCGATCATCACAGCCATAATTAAGATCAAGGTTTTCATTCGTTGATCATGTCCCTGACATACTGAGCGATTGCCTCCAGTGTGCAGCATTTAGGGAAGCCGTGTTTCAGCCAGCCACGCATGGTCTCGTCTAATTCTTGGAGAATGCTGGCATTGTCCACCGCTTTCAGGTGGATCTCCAGTTCCTCCCGCTCTTGAGGGAGTTTGAATGCGATGGTGTGCTTCATAGGTCGTAGACTGTTCCGCCTGCTTCTGACCACGCATTTTTTACTCCCTGCACCCCATCTTCCTGCAAACGAGCGAATAGAGACATGGCGTGGACTGAGACGCTACTGAAGGCATCGGGGGCTATGCGGTAGTCGTTGTATACCTCTCCTTCCTTGGAGACCGTCCACGGGCCCCTGAGTGGTTGATCCATGACCCATTGTCCATCTCCTTTGTATCTGAAAATGGCGATGATCTCCGTGTTGGCTTCGGGGTGGTGCCATGTGGTCTGCACGTATTGATCCCCGATCTCGAGTAGTGATTTGGGTGTTGTTTTATCGTCTTTCATGTTATCGAATAGTTTGTGTTGTTTTATGCTGTCGCATAATTGATCTGCTACATCCGCAGCAGTGTTTTGTTTTCATTGTTCTATTGCTTTTCCGGTTGTTGGGAACCCGTCAAGCCCACCTGATTCAATAAACTCAACAAGTTCCTCTTTAGCCCAGCTTCCAGTGTTATCATCACCAAAAATCTTACCAAATACTTCATAAACCAGAACACGAGGAGGTATCCTTTTCATTCGGTAAATCAATTGTCTGACCCTGCTGACTGTCAACGAATGCCCTTCCTTAAAAAGCATTTGAGCAACATCATAGCAAGATTCACACTGTTCATAGATTAGCCACAAAACGCGGCAAGGCTCTTCTGGGAATTTCTTCATTAACCCAACGCGTGTTAAAATTTTGTGATTAACGAACGCACGGTCGTGAACTTTCCCGTGACACACTTCACAAAGCGGAACCGTAACACTGCCTCCAATGACGCAAGGCACAACATGATGCTCATGTTCAGCATCATGACCGCAGTTAATGCAGTGTTTGGTTTTCGTTGTTATGTCACAGCTCATTTTTGCCTCCATCAAGCTCTCTGAATATGTCTTTAATAGCTCTGCCAAGTTCCATAGAGTATTTCTCTGGTGACTCATACCCCCTCATTTTTTCTTTGGCGCGTTTAAGAAGTTCCTCCTTGAGCCAGCCTTTGAAGATGTATGGGCCAACATCCGATTCCCGTTTGCGGCTTGCGAATGACTGCCCGAAACGATTATCCATGTGACTGTTATCCATATGGACGGTTGATATGTTCTCCCTGAAGTAGAGAGTCATTGGTGGTTTTTTGGTGGTCATGGCAAAAATCCTTGGTTAAGTGCTGATAGTATTGCTTCTGATTTAGCTTGGATTATGCTGTCTTCATAACCATGTTGTCCATGTATCCCGTCAGCATCCCAAGTCCACCATCCAGCGCTGGAGTAAACAGTAGCTGCTGACGTTCCGTTGGAGCGCATCAGTTCCCATTTTAAAAGCCCATCATATTCTGTGCTTTGTTTCCATTGTATCATAATCTTCTTTTTCAAATTGGTGGCCAGTCCGGTTTCTTACCGGAGCCGCTGAGCCGGGTTCTCCTAGCCTCTGCGCGGTTTCTGCTGGCCATTAATCATTCATCTACCTCCTTGCAGACTCGGACCTTGCGGCAGGTGTAGCCAGCAGCCAAATACTGACACCACGGTTCAGGTGGGTTGCTGTATGTGATTGACTTCCTAAATGCTATTATTGCCTCATCCTGTGTCCGCCCAACCATCTCCAGCTTGCTGTGACAAGGGTCCCAAATCTGCCATTGTTCGCGCCCCTTATCATACGACTTCGCCTTGGCTTGCAACTTCACCAGCTCCTCTGCGGTCGGGATTGGGAGCCATTGGCCACCTCGCTGTTGCACCGACTCGTAATAAAACCCCGCACTGACACAAAGCCCCATTGAGTGAGATAATTGCACCTCAAAAACTCTATCCCACTTATGCCTGTCTGACTCGCGCCAGTAATATGGTCCCGGCTTTGTTGGTAGTTGGTTAGCCTCCATACAAACCTTCCCCTTTCCTGTGCGTTCCGAAGGTAATTGGTGCCACATACTCAGCCGGGACATACTTCGCCACACCCGCACCCACACAATCAACTACCTCTCCGGGCAGGTATTTGTTCAAGGTCACCCCGCACACCTCGTGCAGAGGCAGTGGTTGTCTTCCATCATGTGTATTGGACTTGTGGACCTGCACCTGCACATAGCGGTTCAAACCGCCATGGAGATACGGACCCTGTAGCCAGCCATACAGATTCAAACCTCGCATGTGGATGTTGTTTCCAGCAGCGAAGATCGCAGCCTGTGGCCGCTGCGCGTTGTGTGGCCCCTCCATCTGCAAGTCCAGAAACTTCGGATCTGCCAGATACACGTTGGCCATGGGTGCCTGTCGAATGATGCTCGTATCAATAGGTGGCCCGTGCTTGATACCTACCTGTGCGCCTTGGTGCTGTTGGATGTTGCAGTCACGTATCCAAAACCGATCCTGATTGTCTGCAAGATATATCGGCAACGTCCCGTTGTGCGCCACGATCAGACAGTTCTCAATAGACTGCTCGAAAGGTCTGACGTGGAACTGATCGTCCACATACGTGGTAGGTTCCACGTAGATCCCAATCGGTGCATTGGTTTTGAACCCGTAGGCTATACCCGCAGAGTTTGTCCAGTTGTCATGTAGGGTCGGGCCTTCGTCACAGTGGAACCGCAGGGTGCTGCCCCACCTCGTAGGTGACCACAGTCTGAACCTGCCGGGGAGTCGTTTAGTGCTCCTGAAGTTATACTCCGGTGCCGTAGCCACAATCGTGATCACGGGCATGGACACAGACCCAAACCACCCGTAACCCGATGGGGATTTCCCCTGCTTACTCGTCCAGTATGCCTCTCCCTCTAAGTAGTCCTTACGCTGCTCCGCTTGGCCTTCCTTCACGATGCGAGCCCAGCTTCCGTCCGGATCTTTTGGGTCAAGTTCATAGTGATACCTCATCAGACCCGTAGGTGCTGTCCTCGGTATCTGAAGCTGATCCACCTGCGCTTGCAAAGTCTGCAAGCTCGCCGTATGTGATTGCCGTATCTTTGAAACTTGCTCCGGTAGCGAAAGCAAATCCTCAAAGGTTTTCAGCAGTGTCTGTAGTGTCTCGTTCATTATTATATTTTCCGTTAAATGTATACTCAGTTATTCCTCGCTTCTTCCAAAATAGTCGGAAGGCGCGATGCCATTGCTCGTGGTTTATATTCCCGGAAAAGCCTTCTTCGGCTTCGCTGACTTTTGGTGTGTCATTGTTCATTTCAAAATCTGTGCGCGTTTTGGCCCTAGACTAATCTTCGCCAATTGGCGACCTTGAAGGTGTGCATTAAAGGCGACAATGCACCTCTCGATTATTTTATTTTTGTCGGCTTTGGACTTCTTTGGCATCAGGGATAGTGACCTGTTTAGTGCAATAACTGGAGATCCAGAGCTGATGTTGATCATGTGGCTTGATTGCTCGTGAAAGTTGGCCATCGATTCTGGCCATCTTCTCGCGGCCATATAGTAGAACGCTCCCCATACACTTGGGACGACGATATGTTTCATCGCGTCAGCCGCTTTTGCAGCTCGCTCAAAGTTGTCATAATCGCCGTCGATTATCGATTTAACCTCAACATGACTCATCGATCGATCCCACGTTGTGCCAGAATCATAGTTGGCGATCGCTCGTACGACGGAGGGAATCACAGTGGCGTACTTCATGCCCTCGACCCTCATCGCATCTGATGCGCTTCTGGGAAGCCCGGCGTCTATCGTCTCAAATACACCGCGCTCATGAGGGATACCGAAAATAACAACAGTCTCGATTGATTTTCCGCTCAGAACAATAGCTTCCAATCGATGTTGTCCGTCGAGAACAATGCCTCGGTCTGATATTTTAATGCTCTCACCGTTCAACCTCCAGAGACCAGCATTGATGTCTCGGACATATTTGTTGATTCGATCCTTGCTGAGTTTTCGGTTCCCAGTGTTGTGCATCAGCCAAAGCTTGGCTCGTTCTGGATTGACTGTAATGACCTCGGAATTAATCATATACGCTTCTTTCTAATTTAGTTTGATTTCTAAGTTGTGGGGCGGTTTCCCGCCCCGTTGGTTTGGTTTAAAAAATTATCCAATCTTGTCTAACATTCTGGTTCGGGAAATCGGGGATGAAGAAATGGCACTTGTATGCGTGCTCAATTTTCGAATGTATTTCCTTCAACTTGAGCCTTGCATCACAAGGACCAGTTGCCAAAAATTCTCCCTCATCCAACAAATCGCAGTAATTACCCCAGCGATTTGTGATTGGGGTGTGTCCGATTTGGGACCAAATTTTGTAATCAACTTTGTATTTCATTTCGTTGTTTTTCGTTTCTTTTTAATTTGCGGGTCGGTTTCCCGCCTGACACCAAAACATATACGCTCTCATGCGTATCATTTCAACAATTATTTTCAATTATTTTCGCTTACTAGGCAGGCTTGACAAACAATGTTAGGTGAGTCTAACTTTCGACAGGCTCCCGAGGCCAACAAAAACCGTTGTCTGAGCGAACGCAAAACGCTCTGCCCGGCCACCTGCAGCCGTAAAACCGCATGTCAGAAAAAACCGAAACAGCCGAGGCCAGCCAGCCCTCGGAGGCAGAAATTGTAGTTGGCGGCATGGACGCTCTCCGTAATGCGCTCAAGGACAGCTTGAGCCCCCAGACCGAGAGGCTACCTGAGACAGAGGAACCACAAGTTCCTGACGACCCTCAGCCTGAAGCGCAGCCAGAAGTTGAGGAAGTTCAGGAGGAGACGGACTCTGAGCACAATGGGTACCAGAAGCGTATTAACCGTTTGACAGCTCAAAAAAAAGAGCTGGAGGAGCGGCTACTGGCATTAGAAGAAAGTCAGAAAACGCTACAACTGGAATCGAAGAAACTGCAGCAAACTGACAGTGAGTCGAACATCTCCGATCTGGTCATGCAGGCCCGAACTGAAGATGACCTTGACCGACTGGAGGACGAAGCCCTCTCGGCTGAGAGGTGGGCCAAACGAGCACTAGCCAGATACAGGAGAGATCCTGATCAGGTCGAGAGGGAGATCGAAAAACGAATCGATTCCATCCCAGAAGATCCTGAGGCTTGGCTGGAGGATTTAGCCCTTAATGCTGAGTTCTCGCGTGAGTCTGACATTCCGAAACGGAGAAAACAGATTCTGCAGAACGCACGCAGCTTCGAGTTTGCAGCAACAAAATACCCTTGGCTGAGAGATGAAGAAAGTCCAGCTCGAGCGTGGGTTGAACAGGTTAAAGAATCGAACCCCGGGATCAGAAACCTCCCAGATGTCGATCTCTATTTGGCCAGAGCTCTAGTCGGTTTTTACATCGAACAAGAGCAGGCTCAGAAAAAGCCAGCGGCCAAACCGAGAACCCCTGAACCCACACGTCAGCCCGGAGCCCCATCGTCCCAGAAGACCGAATTATCGGACTCTGCGAGACGAATCGAAAAGGCTAAATCGGATGTCTTCAAAACCGGATCAAGAAGTGGGCTAAAGGATTTTATTAAAGCTGCGATGATAAACTAACGAAAAACTGATATGGCAGGATTATTTGAAATCAATCAGATCGGCAAGCGCGAAGACTTGCTTGATCTGCTCACACGAGTTGACGAGAAGGCAACGCCCTTCATGAGTTTGGTCAATAAAGGGGCTACTCCCCGGAACACATACATCGAGTGGCCAGTTGACATATATGACGCCCCATCTCTGGGCGGAACTGTTGACGGCTCCGATGTCTCGAGCTACGAGAACCATGCTGCGAACCGAGCCCTGCTGAGCTCTTATCTGCAGACATTCCGCCGCACCGCACAGGTCTCCCGCCTCGCACAAGAGGTGTCAGACGTGGCAGGTGTGTCCGATGAAATCGCCGAAGCAATCGCCAAAAAAGGCGTTGAACTTCTTCGCGACATGGAAGCAACATGTTTGTCCGATCAGGAGCATCAGGCCGATGATGGCAGTGACCCATACCTGCTGCGCGGCCTCGGCGTGTGGATTCGTGATACCGCCAACATCGCAGCTCAAACGTCTCATCAGGTTCCTGCTGCCTATCGCCCTGCTGCAGGTCAGTATATCACCACAGCTACTGCGTCTCTGACCGAGACCAGTATCCAGTCCCTGCTGCAGACCATCTGGTCATCCACAGGGATGATGGGTGACTACAAACTGCTCTGTGACGCCACCCTGCGACGAGCATTCACCGATTTCACGCGCACCATCGCAACTGCTGGATACTCTTCCCGCAATTTCGATTTCGCTGGTGACGCGAAAAAGGTCAGCAATAGCACCACTATTTTCGAGGGTGACTTCGGAACTGTAGAGGTCATCGCTGACAACTTCATCGGCTACAATGCTGCTGGAACCAGCCAGACCGCTGGTCGTGGTTATTTGTTGGACATGGACAAAATCGACTTGCGGATCAACAAAAACCCAGCCGTCGAGAAATTTGAAGATCGTGGTGGTGGTGAGCGGTTCTTGATCGAAGCTCGCGCAGCTCTTCAGGTCCGCAACCCAATCGGATTGGCTCAGTTCAACCCATAAGAATAGGAGATATTAGATATGCAAGTTAATGCACTACCTACAGAAGGACAGGCCAAGCTGAATGCGACCCACGAAGTCGTGATCACCCACGAGGACCTGACTGCAGCATCAACCACTCAGACCCTAACCGTCAACATTCCTGCTGGCAGCTGGGTTAAGAGCGGATGCCATATACTCGCAGAGCAATTCGTGTCCCCGTCGTCAACTTCCTTGACCTACACGGCTGGAGACGACTCGGACTCTGATTTGTTTATGACCGCTACTCAGATCGATGCAGCTCACGCTTCAACCATTGACTACAAAGCTCCAACACCGGGTTCAGGTGCTGCAGCAGTAGGCACTGGGAAGATCTATACTACAGCAGACACCGTTGACATTGCACTGACCGGATCACACAACCTGAACACGTTCACTGCTGGTAAACTGCGACTGTTTATGTCGATCATCGACCTAGATACTGTCAGCTAACACTTTGCTGGCCGACCCCAGCAATTCGCACCTCGGGACCGAGTGGGTCACTCTGTGGCCCACTCCACCCCGGGTAAAACTTTAAACATATATGTCAGACTATACCGAGGCAGTTAAGGAGGCTCTAGCGAACAAATACAATAGCTCCCGCGAGGAGATATTGGCTAGAGCAGAACAACGTCAGCGCGAACTCGCCCGAGACAACCAGTCTCGCAGGAGCGTTGACGGAATTGGTCGAGCCACCATGGAGGTAGACAATAAGGTCTATCAGGAGTGGGTCAGGAAGGAAGGTAAGGAGATCTGGAAAGATCCCAGCTTCCGAAAATACATTGCTGACAAAAACCCTGACTTAAAAGTCAAAAGCGGCGGCACTGGAAAAATACAAGTAGGCTATGGCTCGTGATCCGCTCAATTATAATCAAGTACTCGGTCAGATATTGAATCTGGCAGGGATAGACAGGGCCACTCTGCCAACGCTGGAGTGGAACCTGTTCAGAGACTTCACAAGCAGGCGGATCAAGTTTGCGTGGCAGGCGGCCAAGTGGCCAGAGGTCACAGTAACAGAGTCAAGAACGGTCACCCAGACAGGAGGCGATGAAGGAAACTACATTGACCTCAAACAATCAGGGCAGACTGAAATAGGGGAAGTTTTCTCTGTCTGGAATAAGTCACCGAAATCGAACCAGAATCAGGACGACCTGACATGGTACCTCAGTGAGAACGGAATCCAGATCGCAGAGTCAAACGCTACAGTGTGGATCTGGTTTCGCAAATCACCACCATCATTGACAGGGAACCTGTATAGCAGCTCCAGTTCTTATGCAGTCGGTGATCAGGTTTACGACAACACTCAGGGACAATTTTATACCGCCAACCAGCCAGTGGCTGCTGGCAGCAACAGCCCAACAGATCAGCCGAGCTACTGGGATCTAGTTTCGATCCCGGTGATCTTCTTCGACTATTTAGTGCGGGGCTCTTACTCGGATTATCTCAGGCACAACGGTGAGCTTGATCGAGCCAGAGTCGCAGAGGCAGATGCTAGAGACGTTTTAGATCACGAGCTCTTAAAGCTTCACACACAGCAGGGACAAACAACCCGAATACAGGTAGCAGGATATTAATTATGGCAGGAGCATCTTTAATCACTGGCGTAGACCAGAACAATGAATACCGCACGGTGCGTGTAGGTGAAGACGGGACCTTAGGGTCTGACAGCGGAACATACCAAAACGGAGCGGGAACAATTGTTGGCAACTTTAGCTGGATATACGCTCACGTAGCGACAGTTCTTGGGAGTGTTGCTTCGGGCGGTCTAGGCACAATCACGAACGTGAACATGCAGGCCGGGTCCTACTGGCGTTGCTGCAGAGCATCGTCGATCACAGTGACAACTGGGGAAATCACAGCATACGATGTATGATGATTGGATTCGGTATAGGTTTACCAACAGTTGTCACCGCAGGCGGCGACAATGTCACCGAAGCGACACTGCTTGTCGATGACAGTGGCAGCTTCCTGTTCACAGACGATAATGAATACATTTTAACGCTTCAGCTTGAAGCCCCTGACCCTGAATAAATATGGCCACCACAAGAATTAAAGACCTCTCAAAAACAGCAACAACTGTCGCGAGTGACGCAAACATAGTTATAGACGGATCTTCTAACGGGACCCAGAAAATCACCCGTGATAACTTCCGTCAAGACACCGCAGACGCTTTCGTAGCGGCTCCTTCCACTTACAAATTAGCCCCGCTCAATGGGGTCAACAAAATTGACGCCACCTACCTGCCCACCTCCGGTGACACGCCAAAAGGGGAGTGGAATGCCAGCAGTAACTCACCTGCCTTGGCAGACGGGTCTGGTGTGGCCGGGGATTATTACGATGTGACCACTGCTGGCACTCAAAACCTCGGGTCTGGTTCTATCACTTTCACCGTTGGTGACGTGGTGAAATACAACGGATCAACTTGGTTCAAGATTGATTCTGTCGCCAACATTCTGGACGGATCAGCAACAGCAGCCGATGGCCGATCAACTCTCTCAGTCAACTCCAAAGACGAGGACGCACAGGCTAATGCGTTGAAGACCACGGCACCTGCTTTGTATTTTAACGGGACATCTTCACTGATTACGGTGGCAGATGATGACAAGCTGACATTTTCTACCCTGACTGAGTTTGGAACAACAACAGAGACCACGTTGTGGTCACCAGAGGACAACACTCCAGCCTTAACTGATGGAACCGGAACACTGAACCAGCACTACAAAATTGATGCTGACGGAACCGTGGTGCAGGGTGGCTCCACTCTCAGCATTATTAACGGGGCATCCGTGACCGCTGGTCAGGTTGTTTACTATGACGGTTCTGTATGGCGAGTTAAGGACTGTGACGATTTGCCCTTCGCTGTTTCGGCATTTGTAAAAATGACGGACGCCAGCAATTTTACGCCCATATCAAAAATAGGGACAACCGCTTCCTTGAGAGAGTGGGTTGCGTCGGTGTCGGCCGCTGATAAATTGCGTTTATACGTTCAAGATACTGCGGGGAATTACGCATACAGAGAGTCTACCACCACGCTAACCTCCTATGAAGGCAGTTGGATACATCTGGTGTGGGTTTATCAGGGTGCGGGGCCGAATTCGTCAAACTCATTTTCATCGTCAATGGACGGTGTGGTTTTGTATCTAAACGGACAACCACTAAGTCTTGATGCGGCGGTGTATTTTGGCACCTACCTCGGCATGTCCAATACCTCGCAGCCTGTGCGAATTGGTCTCCAGTCCACCACCTATTCAAAAGGCCAAATCCGAGGCGTCAAAATTTTCAATCGTTCTCTCACGGCCACCGAAATCGCCGAGCTTGCTCGCGGCAATGATTTGGGATTTGCAGATGAGTGGGCAAATGACACTGAATTAGTGACTAATGGTGATTTCGCGAGTGGGGCAAATTGGGTGGCTCAATCGGATTGGAGTATAGGGTCAGGGGTTGCTACTACAACAGGTGTTGCCTCCGATTATTTATACGCAGCGACACCAGTTAGCATAGTTGGCAAACGCCACAGACTTACTGCTGATTTTGTGAGGACGAGCGGGAGCGGTAGCATTGTCGCTGAATACTTCGATGGGTCATTTGTGAACATCGCTATCAATTCCTCGGATGCGAGCGGAAAACTTGTGGGAGAGTTTATAGCACCTGAAAACGGAAATATCTATTTTAGAGCTACTTCAGGTTGGGCGGGAACAATTGACAATGTGTCAGTTACCCAAATCGGAACACTCGCAGACTTCCGCAGCGAGGACTACAACGAATCAGCGAGCAAACTACTGGACAGAAGCTCGAATAATTTCGTTGGCGTCGGAACATCAGTCACACTAACCGGAAATCAAAGGCACATCTCAGCCGACACAATCGACTTGAAAAACCTACCAACATCATCCGCAGGATTGAGTGCTGGTGAGGTGTGGAGTAATAGCGGTGTTTTGACTGTCGTTTAATATATAATTTAGAAACATACTATGGACCCAAAAATCACATACTTACGAAGCCAAATCGCTGGCATTGACTCACAGCTCGCAGCTGATAACGGCAAAAGCACCATCATTCAACTGCTCGGCAAAGCTAAGTCTCTGCTGGCAGCTCGGGAGGAATTGTCGGAACCAGTTAACCGTGCCAACACCGAGGCACTGCTCACGCAGGTTGTCGCCGCTGTCAATGCATACAACGCTGCCAACCAAATCGCGATGGATTCGGTCGATGATATTCTGGCGGGATTTGACGCTGCTGTTGTGCCAGCCGATGAGCCAGCACCTGCCGATGGTGCTGCACCAGCCGATGAGCCTGCAATAGTCGAATAGCATATGACTGTCGAGCGATCCGGCGAAAAGTTTAAGGGCTATAACAAGCCCAAACGAACTCCATCTCACCCGAAGAAGTCACACGCAGTGCTGGCCAAGTCGGGTGATCAAGTCAAACTTATTCGCTTCGGTCAGCAGGGTGTGTCTGGGGCTGGGAAGTCGCCAAAGACTGCAAGCGAAAAAGCGCGTCGAAAGTCGTTCAAAGCGCGTCACGCTAAGAATATTTCAAAAGGAAAAATGAGTGCTGCCTTTTGGGCAGACAAAGTGAAATGGTAAGATTATGCCGAAGGTCGGATCTAAACATTATCCGTATACGAAAGCAGGGAAAGCTGCTGCGAAAAAGGCTCGCGCCAAACAAAAACGCAAGGGTAAGAAGTGAACTTCGATGATCTGAAAGTGGGATTTGCAGCCGTTGCTGGATTGCTCAATTGGGCCGTCAACATCGACGTAGTCTTGCAGCTCGCGATCAGTGTGGCCTCTTTGATCTACATCAGTCTCAAAATCCGACAGCTACTCGCAAAATGAAACCGCTATCTGTTGCAGTCTTGATTGTCCTAGTGACTGGGTGCAAGCAGCTCGACTCGCTGGGCAATGCTATCTACGATCCAATTGTGACTACCAACATCGTCGCTACACCAAGCGGCAACTACCCTGTCGTCTCGACAAACGGCTGGGTGTTGAACCCTTCGATCAGGGGAGGCATACAGGTAGCCGGGGATGTTGCCCCGTTTCCATGGGCAGGGCTAGCAGCCAACGCTCTGATCGCAGCTCTCGGGGTAGGAGCGCATCTGCGCGGAAGACAATGGAAGAAGGCAGCAGTCAGCGGTGTGTCCGCTGCCCAGACCTTCAAACGGGAGCTCAAGCAGCTCGATGCTACGAAGGCTCAGAGCGTGAAGGAGTCGGTCATACGTGAACAAAGAACCTCTGGCACCAAAAACATTATCGAAAATATTCTTAACAGGATCTGAGCGAATTCTATAATGACTGGATGAGGTCTAATCGAGGTGTGATACGAGGCGTGGTGGATGGGTATAGCAGCTACTCGCTGCATCTCATTCGCGTCATAGAGGGTCTGACAGAGTTGGGCCGAGACATTAACTGCTGGCCCGTCAGCAGCGAGAGAGGCAAGGCTCCGATCCCAAGAGTGGTGTTGGAGTCTATTGTGCATAAAGAGCAGCGAGAGGACTGGGAGATGATTATACACTGCCCGTCCTATGGTCTGTCAGGTAAGAAGCGGGTGGTCTATAATACTATGTGGGAAACCACCCAGCTTCATAAAGAGGCGGTTCTAAATCTGAATCAGGCTGATCTAATTGTTGTTCCAAGTGACTTCAATTTGTGCCTGTTCAATGCTCAGGGTGTGAAGAGGACGATGGCAAAAGTGCCCATGGGGGTCGACACTGATGTGTTTCACTACAGGCCAAAACAGAAGAGATCCGAGTTTGTTTTTGGAGCAGCGGGCAGGACTGCAGCAGGTGGCTGCAGGAAGGGATTTGAAGACGTTCTGAGTGCATGGAAGAAGGCTTTCCCGAAGCGAGTCAAGGATGTCAGGCTGGTTGTTAAATGCTTCCCTGACGATCCGGATCTGGAGGTTGACGATGATCGCATACAGGTCTTGAGACAGTTTTGGACGAGGCGTGATCTGTCTGACTGGTATGCCAGTCTTGACTGCTTTGTCAGCGCGAGCAAGGGCGAAGGTTGGGGTCTAATGCAGCACGAAGCGATGGCGACTGGCAGACCAGTGATCGCTGTTCCATTCGGTGGTATAACAGAGTTTTTCGATGAGACTGTTGGCTACCCGGTGGACTACAAGCTGAGGCAGGCTGAGGCTCATTATGCTAACGGCGGCCTATGGGCTGTCCCTGATCCGGACAGTCTAGTCAGCAGGATGAGAGAGGTGTATAACAGTGGCGGAATCGAGAAGGCTATTAAGGCTTCAGAGAGGGGTATGAGATTTAGCTGGGCAAACAGCAACAAGATTCTCGATGCGCTCCTGAGCAAGATCGGATTTTATCAATGAGAGAGCACAGAAACTACACGCAGAACGATGACCAGCCTATCACGGCGGGCGACAATGGTTTCGTGGGTGTAGACATGAGGCAGCAGCCTCACATGCTTCCCCCGGGCATGGTTTCTGAGGCGATCAACGCTAGGTTTAGATACGGTGTGGCAGAGCCCAGACGAGGCGTCATGCCTTTGGCGTGGTTCAATCGATATGGCTTTGAGTGGCCGATAAACTGGGATGGTGGCGACATCAACTGGGGCAGACAGATCAGCGCTAACCTCGGGAATGTTTACGGAATTGGAGTCTGGAATGATCCAAACGGGGCCGACTGGATTCTGATCGTGGCCAGCGTCGAGGGGGATGCACCAAAGATATACAGAGCCCGATACGGCAACAACCTAGCCCCACTACCATGCAGCGTTCAGCTATCATCTCCCGCCAACACATACCAAAGCAAGTATTGGTTCACGCAGGCATTCGACAAAGTCATTCTATCGCGTGGCCCTGATGAGTCTCAGCTCATCATGTCGTCCATCGATGAAGGGTTTGTGGAGGCTCCTCCTTCAGCGAGTGGCCTGAACAACATCCCGAATTCAAGCTCAACACTGTTCTTCCAGAATCGCTTGTTAGTGCCTCACAAACCTTCTGGTGGGTATAAGTCAGATCATGTCGCTGTGTCAGACATCCTGTCATACACAGACTATGACGTGTTCAATAATTTTAAAATAAATCAGGGTGACTCGGATAACATTCGCCGCCTGTATAAGTGGAACGACCAGACTGTTGTCATATTTAAAGACACCAGTATCTACACTGTGTCAAACCTTGTTGGCGATTGGGAGAATAACGCAGTCCTTGATCAGGTCACAACTGAGTATGGCATTGTGGGTGCGAGATCGGTCGCAAGCGCAGGAAGCGATCTGTGGTTCCTTTCGCAACGGGGAGTGGTCAGCCTTGCACTGACGGAACAAAACAAGCTGCAGGGCGTCTCAGAACCACAGAGCACACCTGTGCAGCCAATCATTGACCGGATCGACTTCAGTGTAGCCAAAGACACGGCATCAGCGGCCTACTGGCGGAACAGATATTATCTGTCTGTCCCGATCGACGGAGGCAAGCAGAACAATGCTGTCCTTGTTTACGATTTTATAAATGGAGCGTGGGCTGGATACGATCAGGGTGATGCAATCAAGATCAAACACTTTTTTGTGGCCGACTTTCAGGGGGCCGAGCACCTCTACTACGTGGACTACGATGGTGTAGTTGGGCTGTATGAGTATGGAGAGTTGGAGGGCAGACCTATTGTTCAGGGGACCTACACATGCGACCTGATGGTCAAGGGTCACGTGAGTGATGGAACAACGGTTCAGGTGAACGATGGAACAACTATCACGGCCACTCGACGCAGGGAACTGGTTGACGACAATGATACGGAGATAATCGACGGCGGGCTCAACATAGTCGAGCCGCTCACGGTCAACACAAATGACCCAGAGAGCGGATGGCTTTGGGGTGTCGGAGACGAACAACAGGCTGATCACTGCGAGATCGCTGGGGCCAACCTTTTCTCTGGCTACACAGATGACGGTTGGAATAGTGGTGACACAACGGATTCAGACAATGGCTGTGGCATTCGCTTCGTGAGCGGATCACCGATCCTGATCAGCGTCAGAGACCCTGATGGGAACAGTGATCCATACCTCCAAGTGCTGTGCTCGGACAACATCGAAGTTGAAGACCGACCCATAGCATTCCTGATCAAGACTCGTGGTTATGGTTTCGAGGCAGGCAATCGACGAAGATTCCAGCAAGCCCAGATGTTCATCAGCACTTGGGACCCGGAATACAAGGTCACGGGGATCGTGGATGGAGTGAAGGAGGAAACAGTTATTGTGGACAACACAAGCTACACATTTCCTGACCGCACCAAATACATGACTTTTGGGATCAGTGACTGGAACATTCAAAACCTCGACGACACTCACGAGAACCCGGGCCGCGAGGACTACTCGGTCATTCTGGACAGTGACAGTGCGGACCCGGGGACTGTCCTTGGTTCTTCTGGGACACAGCTTGACTTGTACCAGTATTGGACTCACAAGCTGCGGGTAGACCGAAGGGGAGCCTATTTTCAGGTCAAGATTGAAGGGATCAATGGCAGAGTCAGGCTTCATAGCGTGACCTCTGGTTCGACTGTTGGTCAGAGACGAGAAGGAACACATTCAGGATTTTGGTAATATGCCAGACAACACACCAAACTTTGTAGTAGACGCAGTCAACGGGCCAGTCTCATCGACGACTACTACCAGAACAGAATTCATAACCGCACTGGAGCAGCTAAACTATGCTGAGGGAACCATCAGATCCATTGACGAGCTCAGTGGAACGGCTGGGCTTCTGTCAATCGACGGAAGCGGGAACGCTAGTGTCAGGTCTATTGTCGGAGCGACTGGGCTGACAGTAGCCAACGGAGACGGATCGGCCAACCCGGAGATTTCTCTTAACGAGCCTCACACTTTCCGACAATCCTTTAATGACACCAGCAGCAACACTGTGTCCGACACGAAGCTGTACAACATAATAAGCAGCGCAAGCAGTCCGTTCACGCTGCCTGTTCCTGCCTCTGGATACATCACCGTCAAAAACATAATCAACGCCACATCGAGCTTCATAACAATTCAGAGCTCAAGCTGGGGCCCTGCTGGGCTTGGTGATGTCCGAGTTAGTGCTGGCGAGACGTTGACGATCGTGAGCGACACAGCGGGTAACTGGTATCCACAGCACGTCACCGAGCACGATGTCAATCCATTCGGGGCTATCGCTGCATCTTCCGGGTCAGTAACACCAGTCAATAGCGGCGATCCTTATGCAGCACTTTCGGTGACAACTGCCACTCAGTCAAACATGACTGAGTTCGACATGCCATCCAACGGTCAACTCCGATATACGGGTGACATAGCCATCGATGCCGAGATTCAAGTTTCGCTTTCAGGATCAACAGACGGGTCCAATGTGAGCGTGTTGGCCAGCCTGTTTAAGCATGATAGTGATGCGGGGACAAATTCTCAAATCACAGCGACCGAGCAGATACATCATCACCCTAGCAACGGGCACAATAAAAACATCTCACTTATTGGGCACGTGGAGTTGGACACAAATGACTACGTTTATGTGGCAGTCAAACAGTCAACACTCACATCTGTTGCTGGGGTGAATTATACACCACTCAAATTCTACATGTCGGCATCTGGCCACAGAATCATCACCGCATAACATTATGGCACTCTCAGTTGTAGTTGGAAAAGGATACACCTTCTCTGAAGGCGAGAAGATCACATACCCGAAGCTTAACCTGCTTGGAGCCCCTGCCATCACCTTGGAGGGTTCTGTTAACTCCTCGCAGATAGCAGACGGATCTGTGACTACTGTCAAACTCGAGCAGGGGATCAACATAAACAGCAAGATCAATGATCACAATCTCAGCCTGACAAAGCTAGAGGCGGGGACTCATGGTCAGCTATTGTATTATAATGCAGACGGCGATCTCGTGAAGCTATCGCCGGGGACTGACGGACAGTTCCTGAAGACTAAAGGGGCTGGAGCGAACCCAGAGTGGTCAGCTCAGGCGGGCGTTGGGACGATTACAGTCGATCAAATATCCGCTGGCCTAGACAATCAGATCATTGTCGCTTCTGGCGGAGTCGCTTCATGGCAGTCGCAGACAAGCAACTCATACAAGCTGCATGACACCGTTGGTAAAAGCACATTCTCAACTTCATCAACTTGGTCAAGTGATGGTGTTGTAATTGCTGCAAGTCCCCCAACGACATCTCAATCATCGATTTGGTCTGACTGGAGACTTAGCGGGATCGATTACACCACTGCTATTGTAGGTGGAGGCGCATCTGGCCTGAACGATGGATTTTATTCTGACTTCAGTATCAATTCTGTCGCTATCAACGCAGCATACTCTTCCGGGATCAGCGACTTCGACACAGAGGTTAACGAGCTTTTGATCTCTGTCGAACTGCTCCCCGTAGAGGGAAGCCACGTTTCTCTCGGGGTCTTCGATGGAACAAAGTATATTCCACTGATCACGAAATGGAGTCATCAAGTCAGCGCGGTAGATCGCACTGAATTTTCTCGATCATTGATTAAAGTGCCAAGGCTTGAGAGTGGGATCATTAAGTTGAGATGGGTGATGCGTAGTGGATATGCAGCAGGCAACGGGGACAAGGCCTACTTTGAACTTATTGGTCACCGATGAATTTTGACTACTCCATAAAGAGCGACTTCCTAAGGCTGACGCACAACAATGACAAGGCGTGGGACTTTGTTCAAATGTTTGCCGAGCGTTCACATGACATTGACGACATGATCGACCTCGGGAAGGTGGAGTCTGATGAGAAGCTTATTGAGGCTGAGCTGAAGTGGATGCTGGAGCTGAGCTCCAACCCATTTTATCAGGCCCACAGTAGCTTCCTCATGCCAATAATAATTGTGAGCTGCAGTGCGTGGCTCGATGCGAACAGATGGGAGCAGTCCGAGGACGAGGTCAAGAGAGTCCACTCGGATGTTTTGAAGAGCCACTACCACGAGGTGATCTTCGCAGTCGTCTACCTATGTGGCGGGTGGAATGCGATGAGAGAGTTTAGCAAATTACACAGACAATACCAACAGGACAACTACCATGGGAATGTATAGCGCAGAGGCACCTCCGCCTCGGGATTATGGCAAGGAGACACGTGAGACACTAGAGGCTCAAATAGCTTTGGCCCCTGACCTGTTTGCTGCTGAAGCCAGTCAGGAATATGGCAGGCCAGCAGAGGCCCGCCTGAACCTGCAGGTCTTGAGGGATCTCATGCGCGGAAGCGAAGGTCAGCCCGGTTTGCTTGAGCTGTATGAGCGAGACATCATGCCCGGGCTCGCCAGAGCCGATGTGGCTGGCCTTGATGTAACTCGAGAAGGAGACATCGCCGCAGTCGAGAGACTCGGTCAGAGGGCCACTGAGGCCTTCAGGCAGGCCAATCCTGAGCAGGCTGCGTTGATGGCAGAGTTGAACAGGCAGGCGCAGCAGGAACTGGCTGCAGGAGCATCTCTGCCTCCAGCTATGGCCAGAGAGCTTGAGCAGCAGGTCCGAGGGGCTCAGGCTGCTCGTGGAATGGGTTTTGGTGTGTCAGACATCAGTCAGGAAGCCCTTGTCAAGGGGCTGCAGGCTGAGCAGCTACAGAGACGGCGACAGGCCTTCGCACAGCAGATGGTAGGCTTAAACGCAGCCACTGCTGCAGATCCGTTCATGGCTATTCTCGGTAGACCCGGAGTGGGTATCGCTGCTGGTCAAAGTCTCGCTGCACAAGGTCAAGGAATGGCTCCGCAGCAGGTCTTCAACCCAGAGTCAGCCTATGCTGGCAGTCTGGCCGCTGGCAACTACAATGCTGCACTTAATGCGAGCATAGCATCCGCGAATGCTCGAGCAGGAGTTGCAAGTGGAGCTATGCAGGGATTGGGCAACATGTTGAGTTTTAAGCCAATTTGCTGGGTAGCCCGTGAAGTCTACGGGTCTGAGAATCCAATGTGGCTGCTGTTCAGGCATTGGTTGCTGAACGAATCACCGGGATGGTTCAGGAATCTTTACATTAAGCACGGTCAAAGATTCGCTGGCTGGCTGTCAAAGAATGAGTGGCTCAAGCCTTCCATCAAAAAGTGGATGGACTCACGTATTAAGAAACTGATCGGATAAACTTATGCCATTTTCTCAACAAACATACACAGGACAGGGAATCGTTCAGCCTACCGAGAGATCTCGAGTTGGAGAACTTCTCGGTGCAGGTATCGCAGGGCTAGGTGCTGGAATAGGGGAAGGTATCAAGAAGTTCAGGCAAGACAAGGAGGAGGCAAAGGAACTTAGGGCCAACCTCAAGTTGTTCCGCAAGACAATTCCTGAAGAAAATCGTGAGGCTTTTGATGCCACAATTGAAGCTGGTAGTCTGGCAGATCTTAAAGGCTTGAAGCGTGGCATTCTTGAGATGGGAGCCTTGGAGCTTCAAGAACTCAAGAAGCAAGAAGCTAAAGAAGCGTTGACGGCTCAGAAGTTTGCTCGTCAAACAATGGAAGAAGAGGGGAAGATGTATCCTGATATGCTGCGAGCATTCCAGCCACAGCAGGTCCAAAGAGACTTCGGGCCAGAAATCACAGCAGCAGAAAAAAGGTTGATGCAGGCAGAGCAAGCTGGATTCAGGCCTGAGTTCAAGTTTTCTGGTGGAGAAGCTGGAGAGTTTAGGGCGGGTGCATTTTCCACGAAACCTCAAGCCGATTACACAGGCGCGACACCACGAACCCAAGATCTGCCAACATTCATTCCATTTGTAAGACGGCGCGAGACAGTGCTGCCAGACATGTCAATATCTAATGCGCTCAAGGCAGCCCAGAGTCTCCCCAGTCCTTCGGACGTGAACTATGCACCTCAGGTTGACAGTCAGCCACAACAGAGACCTTCCACACCTATGGGCCCTGAGCCAGCACTTGAGCCCTCACCAGAGGTTCAGCAGGCAGCTCGAGACTTAGACATTCTCAGAATTCAGGCTGCAGAGGGTGACACTAGGCTTGAGACCAGTCAGGAAGTGATGAGGCGTGTCTCTGAGAACATCCCTGAGCTCGCTGAAAAATACCCCACGCAAGCCAAGAACCTGTATGAGATGCTCTACCCTAAACAGGACAAGTTGACTCCATCGGATAAGATTTCCCTTATGAAGCTGGAGCGCGAGATAGGAGCCAGCACGGTCACTGGATACGGAGTTGCACCTAGTCCTGAGATCGCCAAAGACTTCAGGGAAGTTCTTATATCAGCCACTGAGGCGCAAACCGGAATCAAGCGACTTCTTGAAATCAGCGCAATGGACTCGCCTTGGGCATCGATTGATTTAAGGAGCGAAGCGCAGGTTCTTCAGGGGGCACTGCAGGGAGCTTTGCGGCGAGAGATTGTTGGACCGGGAGCCGTGACTGAGAGTGAACAACAGTTACTCAAGTCCATCATCCGCGACCCAACTAAATTCTGGTCACTGTCATCATCCAATAAAACAGCACTTGAGACATTGCTCAAGAAAGTTGAGAGGGGATTGGCTAAGCACGCAGCCCTAATCTCTTGGCAGCAGCCGTCAGGGATGCAGTCAGGTCAAGCACAGGGCCCTATGGGCAAAACTTTTACCTACGGAATGTCGGGTCAATTGGAATCACGATAATGCAGCAAATCTATCTTGAGGACTATGATGTCAATTTAGAGTTCCCAGACCAGATGTCTGAGGACAGGATCAAGGACATCATTAAGCGAGACTACCCTGAGCCAGATGAAAAGTTGGTAGCTCGATTTGAAAATCCTGAAACGCCATCGTCCTCCCTGACCCGGGAGGACTTTGTCCGTTATAAGCAGGCGCGTCCTGACATGACGTGGGGTCAGGTCCCCGGGGTTGTGGCCGAAGCTGCTGTAGACACAGCAGCGCGAATCGTTAACAACCTGCCAGATGCTGTTCGGACTTATGGCAACATATTTGATCCGGGGACATCTGCCCGAACATTTCTGGAGGGAGCAGCTCGAGGCACCTACGACACTGAGACCCTGATCCAGATGGCCAAAGGATACATCGGATCAAAGATCGATGCTTTTGGCGGAGTCAGTGAGGACGAGACGACGAATCAATACAACAATTTCGTAAAATTAAAGGAGCTCCAGAATGTTCGAGGTGCCATTGAGCGAGGTGATAAGTCGGCGTGGAACGAATATGCTGACTGGTCAGGCATGGCTGGAGCCAAGCTTGACCTCGCCAAAATAAACACTCAAGCAGCCGAGCTCACTGGTGAGTTCATCGATCCTACATTCGTTGTACCGGGCGGCAAGATCGCCTCCAAGGCAAGCCGAGCTGCTGCAAGAACACTCGGGGCTCCGGTCAGGGCAGCAGGTCGAGCAGCATCGATCGCCTCCGAATACACTGGCGGACTCATTGAGGGAGCCAAGAACAGGATTAAGGGGGCGACAGAGGTCATAGACGAGGCAACTGGTGGACTAGCTAATGTAGTGGTGCCCGGTGGCGTTGGTGCTGCTGTCGCGGGAGGTGTCGTCGGTGGAGGAACTGCAGGCCTTGTCGGGGCCGCAGTGGCAACACCGACACTGCTTGATGTCGCAGGAGGGCTTCTCACAGGTTTCGGTGAAGCAATGTCTCACACCCCAACCAGACTGGGAGGAATGGCTCGTGTGCACATGCATCAGCCTGATACGATCGCAGGCAAGCTCGCAGGAAGGCTGCAGTTCCTTGACAGACCAGTAGACTACGCAGGCAGAGCAGCAACTGGTGCAGTCATTGGTGGAGCTGTCGGTGGAGGCATCGGTCTCGCATCTGGCGGGCTCGAGGGACTCGCTCAGGGTATAGGCTCTGGCGGAGTTCTTGGTGCAGGCGGTGCCACGTTGGGAAGGGCGGTCGAAGGCTTGACTGGGGCCTCTCTGAGGAACGCTCAAGACAGTGACTACGGAAGATGGATTGAGACAAAGTCCGTTGAGGACAGGGAACGTCTGGCTGGCATCTCTAGCCGAGAAGACCGGATAGCTCGCATGGATGCTGAGCAGATCCTTCTACAGGGATCAGCCACAGTTCGTCATGTGGACCCTGACTTCGAGGTTGTGGTTAACAAAAAAAGAAGGAAGCTCGGGAAAGCTGCAGGGTTTTTGGGTGAGGAGGACGGCAAGCCTGTCGTATACCTGAACGTCAACGCAGACGCTCAGACTATGCTACATGAGACCTTTCATGCGATGGCGCGGCTGGATGGCTTCGATGCGATGGTCAGCACAATCAAGAACACGATTGGCCGCATGTATACACCAGAACAGGTGAATGATTTCATCCGCGATTACGAGAATAGGCTGAAAGCGCAGATAGACATCAGCCAAAGGTATCAAGAGAAGATGGGGGGATCTTCTCAGGCAAAGGTGGACTACATTCTCGAGGAGATGGGGGCAGAGTACTTCGCCAACTTCATCAAAGGGAAAAACAGCAACTACATCTTTTCTGGAAGCAGCTTTGCAGAAGGACTCAAAGGTGTCTTTGATCGCTTCACAAAAGGCAAACTGGATCGCTTTTATGATGCCTTCCAGAGCCCGATCTTCGACCAGCAGATCCGCCAGTCACGAAGACTTGATTCTGCTATGCGAGACCTCGTCAAGGCTCGCAGGGAAGCAGGCAGGAAGGTGGAGCTCTCCATGGACGAGCCAGTCAAGACCTATAGCGCAGTCGATTTGTCAGACGACGACACCTTCCGAGAGATGGAGGCCATGGGAGTCGCCAAGACAGACCGGAGCGGCAAGCGCGTCATCATGGGCGACTCTGAGCAGAAGAAGATCGCCAAGGAACGAGCCAGAACCATCACAAACATTCTGGATCAAGTAGGTGGCGAAGGAGGGCTGACAAGACAGCCAGACGGTAGCTACAGGGGGGCTCGCTTTAGTGCTGGCCAGCTTCAGGCTTTGTTGGATTCGCCTCTCATTAACGACACGATAAAGAAGGCTCTGGCGGAATACTCAAAGATCAATGAAGCAGATCAGTATGTGAACGTGACATACGGAGCTTCCACAATGAAGACGAAGCTCGGGAAGACGCGAGCAAAGAATCTTCCTATCAGCAATCGGAATGCGATCCTTTATGACCTAGTGATCAGCCCAATAACCGGAACGATCACAGCTCGTGTATTAGACATGAGCCTCACTGAGTCGAAGGCCAGAAGGCTTTACAATCAGACTGCGGAGATGCAGAAGATTTTCGGTTCAGAGGCTCAGATGTTCTTGGACCTGCACAGCTACATCAATGCGCTGAGATCTGGCGAGAAGAGGACCGCTGAAGTTCTGGGCTCGCAGCGTAAGAGTGACTTCCTGAACAAGATTCTCAGTGTGCGAAACGTCAAAGGAAATCCAGAGGTTCCAGAAGGCACAATGACAGCCAGACAAAGGAGGCTGTTTGAAGGCGGGAAAGATTTTCCTTGGCGCAGTTTTCGTCTGGATCGCATCGTAGCGTTGCAGCAAAAAGAAGGTAGGCCGATCGTCTCTTTCTCGGAGTCTGCATACCAGAGAGCACAGACACACTTTATGCCTGACGTAGATAAGTATGGCTACAGAATGTCTCACAGGGCTCCTGATGGAACTGATGGCGAGGGTTCCATCGACAAGATGGACACTGTCTACCCAGAAGACATCTACAGCTCAAACGGTGCTAGATATTACGGCAATGACGACTTTGAGAGCAGGAAGACTATCGAGCTTTTCAGGAGCCTGCGTGGCAAGCCTGAGGCAGAGCTGACAGTCTATCGGGCAGTGCCAAAGGGAGTCTCTGGTGTAATCAACCCGGGGGACTGGGTAACAACATCACGGAAGTATGCGGAGCTTCATGCGAATTACTTTGAGGAAACTGGTGCAGACATTCTTGAGAAGAAGGTCAAGGCCAAGGAGGTCTACTCCGAGGGCAACAGCATCTTTGAGTTTGGCTGGAACCCCAAGGCCCCCGGTGATGCAAGGTTCTCCCCGGCCAAGCTAGACACCGACCATGCCCAAGCAGTCCAGTCTGGTGACATGGAGACTGCCCAAAGATTGGTAGATGAAGCAGCCAAGAAGGCAGGGTATACCGTTGGGCCGGTTTATCATGGCACGGATTCCGAATTCACCGTTTTTGACCCAGAGGGCAATGATAGGGCATATCCTGACATTACTGAAGGATACGATTGGTCTTACTTCACTGCTGAAAAAAACAATGCCGAATTCTACGCAAATAACCCAGATTCAAGCAAAGACAACAGAGGCACCCCGAGAGTTGTGGCTGCGTTCATTAAAAGTGAAAAACCTTTAACAATTACAGCAGACACGTACAAACCATCT
>Ga0196901_1000106_pt1 | contig 41174 bp, 62 predicted proteins | sample CB_VirMetaG_FD_169099 | JGI IMG/M metagenome (GOLD analysis project Ga0196901, IMG submission 169099) | Freshwater to marine saline gradient viral communities from Chesapeake Bay - CB_1504_1 Viral MetaG (v3) (version 3) | ecosystem: Environmental > Aquatic > Marine > Coastal | place: USA... | reverse complement strand
TAATAGTAGTAATGACAACTTGAATATTAACACTTGCAACTGTTGTTATTTGAGTTAAATATATAAACAAACTATTGAACGATATGCGCAATGGTATATTTATATATGATGATAAATCACATTCACATAAACATCTATGAATAACTTGAGTTATGATGTCTATAAGTTTATTAATGTTTTTTAATATGATAGCATCTTGGGAAATGGCTTATGCTTTTTTTGAACACCTATTATATAACTTAGCTTGTATATTTATGTTCTTTCCTCATTTGCAAGAGGAAGTGTAATGGCTTTGTTAAGCCAAAACCTAACTAATAAAATATGAAAGAAATTTGGAAAGATATTCCTTGATTTGAATGATATTATGAAGCAAGTACTTTATGAAATATTAGAAGTATAGAAAGAGTACTTGAGGTAAAATCAAGATGGGGCTGTCTTGTTAAGAGAATAAAAAAATCCATAGTACTAAATTCATACGATAATGGTAGATGATATATGTATGTAGATTTCTGTGTAAATAATCAATATAAAAGAATATATGTTCATGTATTAGTTGCAAGTACATTTTTAGAAAATCCAAAAGCAACAGTTAATCATAAAAACTGAATCAGATATGATAATAGATTAGAAAACTTAGAGTGGGCTACTTACTCTGAAAACCATAGACATAAATTTGATGTACTTTGATATACTGCCCCTACTTGAAGAAATAATAAATCATCAAAGAAAGTTATACAATATAGTTTAAATTGAGATTTTATAAAAAAATGGTATTGTATAAAAGATATTGAAAGAGAATTAAATATATTTGCTACAAGTATATCTGCTTGTTGTAAATGAAAATCAAAAACTTGTTGATGATTCAAATGGGAATATTATTAATATTAAAAATATGTTTAAATGGAGGCAGATAGAAACTGTAATCCTATTTATACTCACGCAGTTAAATGATTCAAAGATGATATAGAATTTATTATTAATTGAGAATAATATGAAAGATATTTATATAATAATATTATTATTGGCTATACCTATACTATGTATTGTAATGTTGATTATATGATATTTTAAAAGGTGGAATGATGATTGAAATATATCAATAGAATGAGAATAGATTAGAAATTTATTTATAAACTTATGAAAACAATAATAACAATACTAATACTCCTTATACCCACAATAGCTACTGCAAACTTTGAATTTATAGAGTTTACACTAATGTTACAAGATATGGAAGTACTAACAGAAGATGAGCTTTTTGATATTCTGTTTAATTATATTTTAGAAATTAATTAATAAGCTATGTTGAACATACAACTAACAGACCAAGATTATCTTGTAATGGATAACTGAGAAACTATACAAGCTCAAAATTGTGCTAGAGCTATTGAAGCAAATATGCCGATACAAGCTAAAGAACTATTTGAAAAAGATTTACACAATTTAGTGTTAAATGCTAAAGAAAGAGTTGGATTAATTTGTAAGATATAATTATGAGCGAACACGAGAAACTTAAATGGATATGTGATAAGATAGGGTGTGAAATAAAAATACAAACATATAAAAATAATACATTTTATAATAGATTTTGAAACGTGTGTGATGTAAGAGAAATAATATTTACACAAGAGTTTATGGATAAGTTCAAAGAATATTATTATAAAGAAGAAACTGAAATTATGCCAACTGATTATATAGCACCTATTTTATTTCATTTAAATAATCCTGTTGATTACTTACATAATTTAATAAACATATGAGATAATCAGTTGATTACTTACATAATTTAATAAACAATGGAACACATAGATAAACTAGCAGAAGCTAATAATCTTGAATGATTATACTTAGAAGAAAGCAAAGCTGAACTATTAATTAGATTAGTAACTAGCCAAGTACAAACAACAATAGATAATGATGAATTGTTTTTAGCTACTATGGTACTACTAGAACAAAATCATATAAAAGAATACATTAAGAAAACAATTAATATAGTTAATTTAATAAACAAAATATAATTATGAATGAAACTAGAAAGCAAATTATAGAATTAATTTGAGATTATATGGATAAGAGTTTAATTGAGTGATGTTATATGCAGACACAAATTTGATTATACAAATATTTATGAGAAGAATTTGAGAGTAATAATTTTAAATGATGACCAAACTATTTAGCTGATAATTGAAAATGAATTGTTAATTTTAATAAAAATACAATTACTAAAATTATAGGACACTATGATATAACAGCAGTGTTGAAGTATATAGATAACTATAATTTTTGAAGTATTAGAATAACTGAAAATGAAATAGTAACAAGTTTATGAGATAAAAATGCTTGTATTCCAAATAAGCCTTTAATATTATACACAGAACAAGAAGAAAAAGAATTATTAGAATTACTATGGAGCACGTTGATTACTTACATAATTTAATAAACATTTAAAACTTAAACAATAATTATGCCTTTAGTCTACTATAATATATACGAACATTGAGAGCCTGACTTTACTTATGATATATGTACAAGTCCAGATTTAGCTATGACTAAACCTGTGTTTAGAACTAAAGAAGAAATAGCTGAAATAAAAGCACTAAGTGTTGAATGAGTAAGGCAACATATAAAAGAAGAAGTGAATAGATTATTTTATAAAGATTAATTGTGGATTGCGTTAATAATAATAAATTAAAGTGTACTTGTAATAAAATAACTTGTAATAATATGAAGCAAGATTACTTAAAAAGATTATCTAAAGAAGCAAGGGAAAAATTAATGGCAGAAATTTGGATTTATAATCTAATATAGCTAATTTGCATTTATCATAAAACGAAGTATAATAGACTTAATAAATTTTAAGTCTTTTTTTAGTAAAAGGCGTAAAAATGAGATACATACAAATGAAATATTTATTGTATAATTAATATAACTATGGCACTAGGTAGAAAAACAGTAATGACAGAAGCTGTTGTAGGAAAGCTACAAGAGATATTACAGATAGACTGAACTATTAGTGAGGCGTGTTCATATGCTAACATAGATAGGTCTACTTATTATGATTGGCTTAAAAAAGACGAAGAATTTTCCAACAAAATGGCTGATGCTCAGGAATATGCCTTTATTTTAGCGAGAAGAACAATAAATAAGGCTATAAAAGATTGAGATTGAAAACTTGCCCTAGATATTCTTAGGAAAAGAGATTGAAGATATAAAGATAAGGCAGAAAAAGAATTAACTTGAGAATTAACTATATGAAAACTCCTTGATGAAATAGATTGAGATATAGACTTAACTAAATAATTATGTCAGAGGAAGCTAAAATCAAAAAGAAACTCTGAGATTGGAAATGGAGATTAAAGAGTTGAAAGATTTATAAGATTAAAGACAAGTATTGAAAAGTAATACCATTTGTTCCAAATAAATACCAATGTCATCTTATAGATAATCTTCACTACAAAAACCTAATACTTAAAGCAAGGCAATTAGGTTTTTCTACTATGATACAAATACTAATGTTAGACCAAGCATTATTTAGAAGTAATATTGCCTGTTGAGTAATTGCTCAATGATTAAGAGATGCTAAGAATATCTTTGATAATAAAATTAAGTTTGCCTACGATAATCTACCTGAATGGTTGAAACAAGAAAGAACACTAGAGAGAGATAGTACAGATACTCTACAATTTAGTAATTGAAGTTCTATTTATGTATGAACGAGTTTTAGATGATGAACTTTACAATATCTACATATATCTGAATACTGAAAGATTTGTGCTAAATTTCCTGAAAGGGCAAAAGAAATAAATACTTGAGCTTTAGAAGCAGTTGCTGAATGATGTTATGTATTTATAGAAAGTACAGCAGAATGAAAGAGTTGAGATTTTTTTGATAAAGCAGAAACTGCCAAGAAGCTACATAAACTATGAAAGAAACTAAATACTCACGAATATAAATTTTTCTTCTTTGCTTGGTGGGAAGTTAAAGAATACAGATTAGTTGATGCTGATTTAGTATTAACACAAGAAACTAAAAATTATTTCAAAAAGCTAGAAGAAGACGAATGAATTAAATGTGATACTGCCCAAATGAAATGGTATCAAGTAAAGAAAGACGAAAAGAATGATGATATGCTTAGAGAATATCCTAGCACACCTGAGGAGGCATTCTTAGTTGCGATTGCTTGAAGTTATTACAAGAAATGGATTAATAAGGTTATGGAGAGTTGAAGACTTTGTAAAGTGCCTTATGAGCCTGAATTACCTGTACATACAGCGTGGGATTTATGATGAGCTTGATGATGAGATGATATGATTGTATGGTTTTTCCAAATCTACTGAAAAGAATACAGATTAATTGATAACTTTGAATGAGTTTGATATTGAATGAAAGATGTACATAGAGAAGTGTTAATGAATAAGCCTTACAAATATGGTACAATGTTTTTACCACACGATGCTAAGGTTGCATCTATGAATGACAGAAAGACAAGAGAAGATACTTTAAGTGAGTTATGATATAATGTAGAAGTATTACAGAGAACAGCTATATCTGATAGAATTGATGATACAAGGGGTAATTTTAAATATATGTACTTTGATAAAGAGAATTGTTGAGATGCCTTAGATAAAGTTGCTGAGTATAGAAGAAAGTGGAATGAGAGTACAGGAGATTTTATGAATGTGCCTGAACATAAAAACTCACACCAGGCTGATTGATTATGATATTTTGCCCAAGCAGTTAATTTTTTATTAGAGAGTAGGGTTTGATGAGTTATATCTGAAACAAGTTATGATGATTACATTTAATTTGCAAATTATTTCTGAGGAGTTAGTATACAATTATTAATAATAATTTAAACAATATGGAACTAGATTTATTATGATTAAATAAAGATGATATACTTAGACAGATTTCTTGAGAAAAACAACTAAGTTCATCTTATTTTGAAAGCAAAAGAGAACAATTTAGGGAAAGGATTAAGTTGATAAACTGACAAGCTAAATGAAAAGATAAAGTAAATATAAATATTGCTTCATCTCAGATTAACACACTTATTGCCTTATCATATCAAGATGAGCTTACTGTTAAATTTCAAGGTAGAAGCTTTGAAGATTATGAAGTAGCTGATAACCTAGAGAACTTAGCTAGGTTTGATACAGATGAGATGAATATGGATTGGAAGAACTACCAAAAAGAGTTTGATAGATTATTCTATTGATATTCTATTAGAACTTTTGATGATTACGATGCAAGGAGAAATGTGCCTATGTATACAGTTCAAGACCCTTTAACTTGGTATGCTGACCCAACTCCTACTTGATATACTGCACAAGACTTTAGATTTCATTGATTTGAAACAGAAGTTACAATGCAAGAATTACAGAATGAAAGCTCTGCCCTTGTAAGCTCAGGTGGATTTTATAACCTAGATGACTTACAGTCTACTATATCTACTGAAAGAGAAAAAAATTTACAATATAGAAATGAGGCAGATAAGTTAGATTTTCAAAAAGATACAACTGCAAACGCCCAAATAACATTATATAATCATTATACTATTATAAAATGAGAGAAATACTTTGTTGTTTGTGATAGTGATTGTAAAAATATATTAAAATTTATTAAACTAGAAGCTGTTACTGTTGAAGAAAAAGCAGACCCAAGTTTAATCCCATTCCCTGTTGTTATAAACTATTACAGACCTAGTAGAGATAATCCTTGTGGTTATTCTGTTATGGATTATGTAGAAGATAAACAAAGAGCATCTAGTAAATTATTTAATCTACAATTAATCAAAGCAACTAAAGAAGCGTTATGATGAGATTTTGTTTATGATGTGAATAAGATTAAGAATAGAGCTGACTTACAAAAACCTAGTATGACTTCAAGATATATCTGAGTTAATCTTAAATCTTGAGAAGATATTTGAAATGTTGTTAAAGAAGTTGCAAGAGAAAAACTTACACAAGATGTTGAGATGATGAGAAATAGTATCAATAGAGAAGTGCAAAACTCTACTTGAATTGATTGAATTATACAATGAGTTAGATGAGATAGAAGTATCACAGCTAGAGAAAGTCAAACTATACAACAGAATGCAAATCTTAACCTTGCTCTTAACAATAAAGTTAATAGTTGGGGAGAAAAAGCCTTTTGGAAATTATGGTATAGAACATATAAAGAATACTTTAGCTCAAGTGCTGAAAAAGTTGTTAGACTATCTAACTGATTTGGTAGTAATGTTATGAACTTTAAAAAGGTTGATTTTATTACAACTAATGACATTGATATAGATATAATCAATAAATCTGATGAAGACGCTCAAACAGCAGAAGAAAAGCTAAATATACCTAACTATCAAATACTTCTACAAGACCCTACTATTGAGAAGATAAATAAAGTATTTATTAATAGGCATATATTAAGAATTAGTGGAACTCCTGCTAATTTAATCAAACAAATGATACCTGAAACTTACGAAGAACAAGATGCTAAAGAACAAGTATGAGTTCTTAATCATAATATAGAGATAAAAGATATTGATGTACAAACAGACCAAGCAACATATCTAGCTATATACAAGAGATGATTACCAACTGATGCTATGAAGAAAATTACTGCTAAAAGAGAAGCTATTTACAAAGAACAACTAAAACAAAAAACTAGAGCAGGGCAACAGGCTGACTGAATGCCTATGCAACAAGGTGGTTGAGCTTGATGAATTGGTTGAGCATTAAATAATTCTATTGCTAATAGTCAATCTGCTCAAAGAGAATGATGACAAAGTGCTAGTATAGCAGATATTGCCTGATAAAAATAAACTTGCCCTTATTTATAATTTAATTATAATGAGGGCTATTATTTACTAAAAAATATATATGGAAATGCCTGTTTTTGATAAAGAGTTGATTTCGGAAGAAGTTATTAGAGAGAATTTAAAAGAACTGCAACATAAATATGTAGCCTGTCATACTAATGTTATATCAATTAATATAATGTTAGAAGCAATCAAGAAAGATATAGAAGAATGAAACTGAGATGAGAAATCATTAGAGATAGCACTAGATGAACAAAACAATCAATTAGCTTCAAATATGTGAGCTATTCGTGTTCATAAACAAAATATTGAATTTTTACAACATAACCTAAAATAATATGGTAATTTGAAGATGAAATGCAATGGTTGGAGTGAATTTATTAGAATGAACTGTTAATCCTTTTCAATCTAGCAACATTAGTAAACTACAAGATTTTTACTGACTATCTTTTGAAGAATTATATGATGAAGATATAATGAAAATTAAATGAGTTAAAAAAGAAGAACTAGATTATATTAAAGAAAATAGAGATATAGAATACGCTAAGAAATCTACTGTTTGATTTGAACTAAGAGATGTACAAGGAGATGAAAAATTTAAGAAATTAAAAGACTTTTATTGATTTACATTAGCAGATACTCAAGATACAGATAAACTAATCCAACTAGGATTAAGCTCTAAAGATATTCTATATATCACTTGAAAAGATATTGATAAACTTTGAGATGAAGAAATAGAAAAATGAGGAGTTGTAAAATCTGTTAAAAGCAATGATGATATAACACAAATAGAACAAGGTGGAGATATTGATGATGAACTAGATTATACAGACGATAATGTTACTGAAGAAGATATGAGAGAAGAATATAAGTTTAAATTCTGAAAGAAAGCTCCACATAATATGAAATTAGAAACATTAAAAGCTAAACTATGAACAAAGAACTAAAAGCACTACAAAGTATAAAACAGCTTCAACAATTCCCTGCATACTTGAAGATATGTAATGAGTTAGAAGTTAGAATACAAGAACTAGATGAGGAAATTATAGGTATGATATGAGAGTGAAAACTAAAATATACTAGCCTTGATTTAAAAAGAGTAGAAAGAATGATATTACAACAATTTATTGACCTACCTGCTAATCTAATACAAGAGTTTGATAATATCACAGAAACTATTAATAAGGAAGAAGACTAACAATCTTCTTTTTTTCTTGACAAAAATTTCTGTATACATATTGTGAACAATGCAGAAACAACTGTAAAATAAATTATTTATTAACCATACGAGATATGGAAGATGTTAATGGACTGTCTTGAGCAGACTTAGAAAATGCTCTAAAGGAAGAAATTGCAGTATTAAACAACTGAGGTTGAGAAGATGCTGATGTTGATGTTGAAAAGAAAGCTGAGGCTTTACCTGATACTGATACAAAACCTGTTACTACTGATGAAGATGATGACGCTGATGATGCAGATGATGCTGATGACGCTGATGATACTCCAATAAATAAAGCAGATAAAAAAATTAAAAAACTACTAGCTCAAAGAAATGCTGAGAGAGATGCTAAGGCTGAACTTGAAGCAAGAATAAAAGAGTTAGAAAAACAAAATGCTAATAGCGAGTTTTATTCAAATAACCCTTGAGCTGAGGCGTACAAGGAAGCTATTGAAAAAGAAATGAGTGAAACGCCTTGATTATCAATGGAAAAGGCATTTAAAATTGTCGCTACTGCTGATATTCTTGAGGCAAATAAACTTGCTTCTGCTTGAAATAGATGAATTAAGTGAAAAACTCCTTGAAACATAACACAAGGTAAAAGCCTAGATGATATGTCTTTAACAGAGTTGAACGCCAAAGTAAGAGAGCTAGAAAAAACTTGATGACTTAGTATTTAATTATACTTACTAATCATAAATTATTATGGCTTCTATAACAAGATGAGATATAAACGCTTGAGTATTACAAACTTGGCTTTATAGAACAGTTTTAGAAAACTTTGAGCCTAATGTAGAATTTTTCAATATGGGGGAAAAACCTATGTTTGAAGATTGATACAATACAGTGTCTTGGGCTAAATTTTCACAATTAACTGTTTCTACTGCAACAGCTACTCTAACAGACTGAGTAACTCCTACTGAAACTGCATTTAACGCTACTGTTGTTTCTGCATCTCCTAGTGAATATGGTATATATGTAAACTTATCTAGTATGTTACTAGATACTTCTGCAATTAACTTTGTTCAAGGGTCTGCTGTGGAAATTGGGTCAAATATGGCTAGAATTATAGATAATATAGTTCAAACAGAAGTTATGGCAGGTACTAATGTTAGATACTCAGGTAATGCTACTTCAAGAGCAACTGTTGATGCTACTGATACATTAGACTGAGAAGATTTAATCGGTGCTTATACTCAATTACAAACTGCTAACGCTCCAACTTACGAGGGTTACTATGTTGCAATTCTACACCCACATACTGTTTACGATTTAAAGAAAGATACATCTGTAACTTGATTTATTGAAACAAACAAATATGTTACTCCTGAAAAAATGATTAAAGGGGAAATCGGTGCAATCAATGGTGTAAGAATAGTTGTAAGTTCAAATGTTCAAACATTTGCTTCTACTGTTACTGTATACCCAACACTTGTATGTGGTAGAGGTGCTTATGGTGTACCAAGTCTTAACAGTCTTAGAACATTCATAACTCCAAGAACTGCATCTGATAGCGACCCATTAGCTCAAAGAGTTAAAGTTGGTGCTAAAGTTGCATTCGTTACTAAAAGATTACAAGAAAACGCAATGGTTAGAATTGAAAGTGGAACATCTTTTGCTTAATAAATTCTTAAAAATTAAGGACAGATTAATTTCTGCCCTTTTTTTTGCTTTTTATTTCTAGGGCATTATTATATTAATATTAATTATTAATTTTACTGAAATGGATAATAAACAATATACACCACAACAAATACTAAATGAAAGTTACGAATGAGGTTGAGCAATTAGTATTGTAGGTTGAGTTTGATGAAACTGAGTAGAAAATGATATACAAAATGATGCTTGGGGTAGAATGAAAGTCTATCAAGATATAAGTATCTTCCATTCATTATTTACTTTCAACATACCTAGCACTTGGCTATGTTTTGATAATTGAGTAGAAATAGCAAATGATAGTTCATTAAGAATATCTAGTGTAGACTGAACTTGAATAATTAAGAGTTGAGCTGTTTTATGAGATACTTGATTTTTAAGAAGTAAAAGACACCCTAGATACCAACCGAATAGATGACATTTGTATTCTACTGCTTGATTTATGCCAAGTCCTACTGCAACTTGAATAAGAAAGGCTTGATTATTAGATACAATAGTACAAGTATGTTTCTTATTAGAAGATTGAGTATTATATGCTTATATAATGAATGACTGAGTAGATAAATATAAACAAGCTATTGATTTAACTGCTATATGAATGACAGTTGCTGATTTAGCTTTTTGAACTTTATATGATGTACAATTTCAATGGAGATGAGTATGAGATTATTACTTTTATATAAATCAAAAATTAGTACATACAGCAAAATTTTTATGAAATAATACTGAACTGACTATTGCAAATCCTGCAATATCTGCTTGATTTTATTGTGAAAATACAGACTGAACAGAAGTAGAGATACATATTTGATGTATAGATATTACAAGTGAATGATGAAAAACAGATGAAGCTGAATATAGAAGTGTAGCGAATAGTACAATTAAAGCTGTAAATACTGCTAACTATCCAACTCTTATTATTCACTCTAAAGAAACTTTCTTTTGAAAACCTAATAGTAGAGATATACAAATGTTTAGAGCTACTTGAAGTGCTGACCAAAAATCATATATGAAAGCCTATGCTACAAGAGATTTATGAGCAATAACTTGAGCTAGTTTTACTGATATACAATCTGATAGTTCTGTTGAATATGATGTATCTGCTACTGCTATAAATACTTGATTATGTCAATTATTATGGAGTAGAAGAATAAATGTTGATGATAGTATTTCTGTAGATATACCAAGCAGGAATACAGATTTTTATTTAACACCTTGAGATTATTTAATAATTACTATGGAGAGAGAAAATCCTACACAAACTTCTAATGTAACTTGTACCTTAGAGTTTGGGGAAGAAATATAATTTAATTAAAATATTATGGATAATACTACGATATTCGCTAGAGCAAGGAGATTAATAAATGTTAATTCAATCCAATGGACTGATACAGATATGTTAATAGATGCTAATGTTATATATCACGACATAATTGAAACAATAGTAAATGCTGTATGAGAAGATTTGATGATAAGGGCATTTAATGCAGATAGCGTAACAGGGCAAAGTGCCTATGATTTACAAGAAGCAACTGCATTAGTTGTTTGACACAAGAAAATTAAGAGAGTTTCTGTGAAATATTCAAGTACAGATACATATCCTAAAGTTTTAAATGAGGTAGCACAAAACTGATTGCCTTTAGCTTTAGAATATTACGAACAAAATACAGCTACTGCTGATGCGTTCTTCTTTCTTAATGGAAATAAATTACATATTTTCCCTGCTCCTAGTGAAGATATTATAGATGCGATTGAAATTAAGAGTGCAATTACCCCTATTGACTTGGTTACAGGTTGAGCTGAGGCGTTAAACTTAATTCCTAGACAATTTCACGATACACTTGTGCAAGGAATGATACAGTTTGAATTACAACATCTATGAAAGATTAATGAAAAGAATGATGCAATATCAAATTATGAAAGACTAAAGAATGATTTAGTTACAAAACTTTCTGACAGAATAACTGCTCCGCTTCATTGATTACAACCTGATTTATCACACCTAGAATAATAACTAATTTACAAACAAATGGCAAGATATATAAAAGATAATTTCTATTGATGAATGAGTGAAGATGATGTATTAGGCTGACCTGATAAATATCTTTATTCTGACTGAATAGATGTAACCTGAAATAGTAATTTTATACAACTAGCAAATGCACCTACTGAGGCTATTGATACTTGAAGTGATGTACCTGAATGAGTAATGAGTGTAGTTAGTAATACTTTTGGAGTACAGCCAAATGTCTTAGCTTTTACTGATAGTTGAATATTTAGAGATGATACAGTTTGAGCTATTGAATGAAATGTATGGCAAGAGGCAAATTTTGTTATCTGAGATACAATGTATTTTGTAAAGAATAACTGAAATACAGCAGTGTTTACATTATATAGTGAGCCTGTTGATAGTATACTTACAAGTTGAAGCCCTGTATTGACAGTAGTTACAACTGTTTGAGCTTTATCTACAAATAATACTTATTTTAATAATTGAGTAACTGTTCTTTGAGATATAGCTTATATATGGTTATGAGATAAAGTTTGTAGATTTGAGCCTACTGCTTGAGATGTAGTAACTGAGTTTGACATATTCTGAGATGATATAATCTTCATATCTTATGTATGAGGATATTTTAGAGTATATACAAAATCTTGAAAACTAATGTTATGGGATTGAAATACTACTACTATTGCTGAAAGTATTGATTTAAAATTACCACTAAAAAAATGATACCAAATTTGAAATATAGATTATTTATATACTGATATTTTATGAAATCAAAAAGGACTTTATTATATGAGTGGTTATGATTTAGTTCCATTATTTAAAGCAAGGGTATCTGAGGCAACCTGAGAAGACAAATTTAAGTTTGATTGAGATTGAATGGTAGCAATGGCAAATTATTGAGAAACTCTTTTTTGATACACAGAAAATGGAGTATTAGATAGTCAAACATATTCTTTCTGAAAACATATTGAATGATTACCTAGTGCTTTTATGGGTTTACCTAAATATTCTAGTTATGGATTAGAGTATACTTTTATTAGATGAATATGTGTACAATGAAATGAGTTATTTTATGGTTTCAATGATTGAACTAATAAGTGAGTAGATAAGATTGATATATCAAATAGAAATCAAATCAAAATTAAAGACTGAACACTTATTACAAATGTTAATCCATTATGAGCTTGATTATATAAGAAAACTTCTAAGTATTTATATTTTAAAGTTTGAGATATAGATGCTGACAGAACTATTGAAGTACAAATAAGTTATGATTGATGAGCTTATACAAGTTTAGGCACAATAACAGAACAACCTTTAGATAATATAGCTAGGTTGCCTATACAATGAGATTTTAGGGATTTTACGCTAAAGTTTATACTAGCTACTACTGTTTCTACTTCAAGAAGTCCAAAACTTTATTATTGATATGCTTTTGATTATGAACAACACGACATTTAAAAAGATAAACTGAGAAAAAGTCCTTAAAGACTTGCCTTTTAACTCTGTGGATATAAAATCTAGTAAAGAGCCTTGATTATGACAACCTAGATTGAGGAGTTGAGTGAATGTAAATGATGAATGATGAGCTTGATGAAGCTGACAAGCGATGTGGCAATACTTTTTAGCAAATGCTTGAGTTATAACAGTTTGAACAGATACAACATTTTCTTGATTTGGATTTACTCCTAAAAAAGTAATGATACAATGATGATGAAATGTTTGAATATGATATTTTGATATAAACTGAAATAAAAGAGATTTTTCTACTAATACTTATTGAAACTGAACTACATCTGATTTGATTTACTTAGAAAATGCAACAGGAAAAATTACTTGAGTATTGAAAGAATTTAATAGTGATTGATTTGTTGTAACTTGGACACAAGTTGATGCAGGTGTTATAATGGACTTTTATATGACTTGTTACTCTAACCTTTAATAAAAAAACTATGGCAGATTTATGAGCAATTACTTCATTGGGAACTAAAATAAAAGAAAATCAAAACGAAGCGATTGAAAATTGAACAGAAGATACTAATACTTGATTATGAGCTATTACTTCTTTATGAAGTAAATTAGTTAATGACGCACAAATGTCTGATACACCTGAACAGATTGCTAATAACAATACTGAGGCAGGTATTTATACTGTACCTTGAGTTAATGACCAATTAGATAGACAAATAGATACTCCTGAAATGAATGATGCGTCTAGTGGAACAACACAGGGTGTAAATAATAAGCCAACACCTAGTACAGATGTAACTAGACCACAAGAATGAGTTGTTGTAGATAATAAAACTACTCCAACTGCTCCAACTAATCAAAGTACAACTACTCAAGAAACAAAAATAGAAGCTTCTAAAGCTAATCCTGAGCCTACTCAAGAACAAAAAAATGCTTTAGCCTTAAAACAATTCAATGATGCGTTAGATAAATGAGCAACTCAAGAAGATATACAGTTATTTGTTAGAGATAATCCTGATTTATTGGAAGATATTAAAGTATCTGTAAAAAATCATTTTAAGAATGCAAGTAATGTAGAATTTTTCAATAAATATAGCACATATTCTGCTTGACAACTTTATGATGCAAAAAATAATTGAGAATTTGTTATTTGAGATGAACAATATGCTTTACTTAGTCCTGAACAAAAAGCAAAATTTGAAGAATATGATGCTTTAGAAAGAGCTAAAAATAATTTAGATGAAGATAGTGATGATGTTGTTAGTATAGATACAATTAAAAATCAATCTAACTATGTTAATGAAATAAATAGCTTCTTTTCAAGTAGTGCTAGAGAAAATATAGAAAAAATAACAAATTCAAGTCAATATAAGGACGTAGAAGCAAGATTAACAGCAAAACAAGGCGAAATAGATGCTATAAATACTACAATGAAGCATATATGAGATGAAATTAGGTCTATTCATAAATGAGTACCTGCTAATGTTATCAACTGAATAATCTCAGACCAAACAAAAAACTTAAACAAACAAAAAGATACTCTTATAAATGAGTATAATGGTTTAGCTAGTACATATAAAAATCTGCAAAATAAAGTTGATATTGAGTTAAAATTATCGCAAATAGAAGATACAAATAATAAATGGGTGTATGAACAAGCATTAAATCAATACAACACAGATAGAAACAATATGACTGATTTAGCTATCAAAGAATTTGAAGCACAAAATAAAATATTAGCAGAAGATATAAAACACCAAAGAACACTAGAAATAAAAGCATTTGAGGCACAATTAAAAAAAGAAGAAAAGGGTTGAGTTTATAAAACAGATAGAGAATGAAAATTACTTTATGTAGTTGATTGAGTTTCAAAAGAAGTTACATCTACTTTATGAGATGTAGTTTTTACTGAGGTAAATGAAACATTTAAAGATACAACTTATAATAATGATTGAGTTTTTACAACTATAAGAACTTATGATAATTGAGGAATAGATTACTTTACACATAGTGCTGATTGAAGTTCTACAAGTACAATGAGTGTATATGATGCAATCTCAGGTATTCCTACTACTTGATTACAATGCTGAGAAGCTGTAAACAAATATGTAAGTAGTTTATGAGTAAGCCCACAAGATTTTTGGGTATGAGATAGCTATGAAAGTAAAGCTAAATATATAGATGAAACTATTGATATTCCACAACCTTGATATGTGGCTATATGGGATAATTGAGCTGTTGATAGTGCAACTTGAACTGATAACTGACATATATGAATTGTTACTTGACCTGTACAAGCAGATTGAATGGTAGAAATTACTGATTGGAATATTAATGGCGAAGAAACTAAATCTACTAGAATGGTTGATATAAAAACTATTAAAAATAGTGATTGATGATTTTATAATCCTGCCTGATATACTGAATGACAAAAGTCTTTCTTAGAATGATTTGATTGAAAGGTTACAAGTACAACTTTAGATACTATGAAAAAACTAGGATTATCGGTAGAAGATGCTTATGCTTATAAATCTTGAGCTATTACAGAAGCAGATAAATTACAGATAGGTCAAGCTACAAATATGATTAGTAGTTTAAAATGAATGTTATGAGAGAAAAGATGACATAGAATGACGAGTTGATTGATACAGTATTCTCCTTTTTTCTGAGATAATGAAGCTGACCTAAGAGCTGATTTTAATTATCTAAAATGAACATTAACTTTACAAAACTTATTAGACTTAAAGGCTTGATGAGCTACTTTTGGTGCATTATCAAATGAAGAATTATGAATGATAGCAGATAGTGCTACAAGATTATCTATGAACTTATCTAATGAAAAGTGGGACGAAGAAGTAAAGTTTCTTATACAGAAATTTGAAGATATAATGACAAGAGCAGGTGGTAAAGTAGAGGTTGAGGCTGAGCCTATTACTTTTTCTGATGCAGAGATTTTAGAAAATTACAACAAGAAAAAAGCTACAATAGATGTATCTTATTTAAACTAATTAAAACATTATGACTGATTTATTTAATATAAAGGATTTTCAATGAAATTGAAATATAGGAGCATCTTGAATTGCTACTCCTACTTTTAATGCGACTGATAATAAAATCCAACAATTAGCAGTTAAGCAAACAGCTCCTGAGCCTACAATTAGAACACAAGATAGAATGTTTAAAGATATGGCAGAAGTGCAAAAAAGAGAGTGAGTTACAGATATAGAAGCTTTAGATTTAGTAAAAAATTACTATGCTGAAAAATGATATACTGTTGAATGATTAGATTTAAACACTCAGCCTAAATTATTAGAATGAACTGTACCACCTGCTTTTGAAGACAATAAAACTTTTGTATCAAGAATACAAGAAAAAGCTAGAGAAAATGCAGAGATTGAATGAGAAATTGATGTAAGCAATAGAAATATATTTAGAAAAGCATTTGATAGAACAGCTAATAATGCTAGAGCATTTAGTGGATTAGTAGAAGCATTAATTTGAGAATGAATTGAAACAACTTGACAACTAGCTTCATTAATAACTCCTGATATTATAGAAAAACCTTTTAAAGATGAAGTTGTAAGACAATTTGAAATGGTTACAAGTAGTCAATTAGCACAAGGTATTTTAACAAGTGCTAAATGAATTTGATATACAGCAAAAGAAGTATTTAATATGATGCCTGAGGATATACAACAAGATATAGAAAATCTTGGTGTTATTTGAATATGATTACTAGATTTAGTATGAAGTGGTTATGTTGCAAAAGAATGAGTAAAATTATGAGCTAAATGATGAATTGCTTTATGAAATAAGACTGCTGAGGCTAAAAACTTCCTATTTCCAAAAGAGAGTTTAAATGATTTAATATATAAAGCTTCTCAAGCTACAAAAGCAGAGGATTTAAAAGCCTTTAAAGATAGTATATCATTAATAGATACTGCTAAAATGGGAACATATAATGATTTATCAAATGCTTTTGGTAAAAAAATATGAGTATTATCTACAAAAGTAGACGATATGTTATCCACAACTCCAAAATATAACCTTGATGACTTAATAACTACTGTTTGAAAAAGACAAACTAATTATGTAAAATCTTCTATTGATGATTTGAAGAAAGTATGAGCTAAAGAAAATGATTTAGAGTTTCTTGCAAAAGTTGATGAATTAGAAGATATAGTAAAATGGAGTGAGAAAGATATTAATGATTTAGCTAGATTTTATGGAACTAAATTTAAGCAAAAATCTTTTAGTAAGACTACTTGAGAGCCATTATCTAGTGTTACTGCATCTAGGTTTGAAAATAATAGAGCTTGATTAAAAGAATTAGTTAGAAATAAAAATGGTAATAAAGCATTAAAAGAAATAGATTTACAAATTTCTGAGCTATATACAGCGAGATGATTAACTGATAAAATGTGAAAAAGCGTACAAAAGCTATTTAATAAAACAATTAAAAGATGACCTTTGGCTTGAATATGAAAAGGAACAATACAATTAGTAAATGCCCTTTCTTTATGATATGTATGATGAGCTTTAAGTGCATTATGATTACAAAGTAATGTTGGTAAAAAAATCTATGATGTATTATCAATTCAAAAAAACCTAAACAAAACTTTAAAACAAATAGATAGAATGGAAAAAATGCTTGATTGAAACACTCTTAGCAATGCGAATAAAGCATATATTGAGAGATTTTTCTCTGAAATGAATTTTAAAGCTATGTCTATTTTACCAAAAGAACAAGTAGGAAAATTAGTAGATGATGTTGCTGATGCAATTCCTTGAGTAAAAAGTAATTTCATAGATGATGCCACAAAGAATTTTAAAGATGAGGTGGGTTTTAAAAAGGCAGATGTAAGTCCTAGCAAAACTCAAATAAACACTAAATGATTTATTAATCCTGCTCAAATAGTAGATGATATTGCTAAGGCTTGAAATAAAATAACTACTCCTGCTCAGATAGAGAAACTAGCTAAATCAATTACTATTAGTATGAATTTAGCTAAAGGACAAATTAAACAGGCTTATGAAATAGTAAAGAGATATATCAAAGAATTTGGTGCTGATATAAAAGACAGATTATGAGTAATGATTGATGAAATTGCTGATAAGATTTGAGTTAGAACTAAGTTTATTGATGATACAGGAAAATCTTATGATAAAATAACAGACATTAAGGTTAAAAATCTTGACCCTGATGTTGCTGTTGCTTTAAGATGAATGAAGTGATTATGAGTAGAAGATATAATCAAGAAAAATCCTGACCTATGATTAAAAAGAGATGTTCCTGTTACAGATATACATTGAAATAAATCTGTAATATCTAAATGAGAAGTTCTAACTCCTTATGAATTAAAAGGAAATAAAATACTTCTTCAAGACTGAGAAACTTATATTGTTTCAAAAAGTCAATATAAAAATATCACACAAAATAGTACAGTAGCTGAATGAAAACCATTTGCTCCTGAATTAGAATGAACAAGAGAAACAGTAAAATGAGTTAAATGACCTGATGAAATATGGTCGCCTAAAAAAGAAGCTAGATTAAAAGAATTAGAAAAAATGGATAAGAAAAATCCTAATTGAGCTATGGAAGATATAGAAGCTTGAAGTTATGATGAATATACAACATTATTAAATATTAGAGATAATAGTTCATTTCAATCACTAGAAGCTCTAAGACAACAAGCAGAAAATATAGCTAGAAGAACTCAAAGAAATGAAGATTGGAATAAAGTGCATTTATATACAGCTAGACAAGAAACATTAGAGCTGACAACAACTTGAGGACTTAAAAATCCTACTAAGTATGGAGATTATCAATTGCCTTGAGGAGAGAATTATAAAGAGATATTAATACAAGCTCCTGCTTTAAAAATAAAAAATCCTTTTAAAATAAGAAAAGTGATTGATGAAGATTGAGTTGCTAGTTATGATATATATAAGGTGTTTGATAATTGAGATGACTATGTTATATCTAGTATAGATAAACTAGAAGATGCAGAAGAATATTTAAAGAAAATTAACACTTGAGAGGCATATTGACCTAAAACACAATTTCAATCTTGACACTTTGACGAGCCTGATATAATTGCAACTAACAGAATGAATGAAAGAACTTACAAAGGTAAGAAAGTTGCATTTAGTGAAGAAATACAGAGTGATTGGGCTAGTGCAGGTAGAAAAGATTGATTTAAGTTTGAATGAAATGCAGAGGATTTATTGCCTAAAGGTTGGAAAGCTGATTTTAACTGAATAAATTATGTTATAAAAGATAATTTATGAAATAAAGTACCTAATAAATTAGCTCCTTGAAGTTGATATGTATTTGCTTCAAATAAAGAACAAGCAATAGGTATGGCAATAGGTAGAGCTGATTTAATGCCTTCAAGATGAGTACCAAACAATCCACTACTTAAAAAATGGACTGAAACAGCAACTAAGAGATGATTAAAAGAAGCTGTTGATACTAATGCTGAATATTATGCTTGGACTACTTGAAACCAACAAAAAGCTAGGTATAGTTTGAGTAAACAAATAGACGATATTGAATGGAAATATAACCCTGAGGGATTTACTTATAATAAAACTGTTGTAATAAAACCTAAAAACTGAGATACTATTTGAGTATATTTAGATAAGGATTGAATTATAACAAATAATACTCAAGGTTGGAAATGAAAAACTTTAGATGAAGCTTTATGAAAATGAGTTGCTGAAAAAATAATGAAAACTAAAGATTGAAAACTTAAATGAGAATGACTTAATATTGGTTGAGAATGGGCTAATACACTATATGACAAACAAGTAGTAAACATAGTTGAAGACCTAACTAAATGAAAAGTTGAATATATAGATTTAGGACTTACAGATAAAAATGCTTTTAAAGTTCAAATGTGAACTGAAACCCCTTTAGTTCCTTTAACTAAAGAAAATATAAGTAAAAATATAGGTAGGTGGACTACAAAGTGAAATAAGAATTATACAATAAATAAAGATTTGTGAAATTGAAAATTTCAAGCTACTGAGATTTACTCTGATTATTGAAGATGAAACCCTAAACCTGAGATATTTACAATAACTCCACCTGAACTACAACCAGCAATTAAATTAACTCCTGAAATAAAGAGAATAATTAAATGAGAAGCTCCTGTATTAGAAAAGATAGCTCCTGCTAAAACAGCAAATAAATAAGACACCCTAAAAAGTGTCTTTTTGTATGCGATTTTTATACAATAAAATAATAGCCAAAAAGAAAATTAAAAAATCTTTTGGCTATTTTATGCTATTAATCCCCTAATCTCTAATTATTATCATAAATAGGATTTGACATTAAAGGATAAAAGAATATAATGATTATGTTCCTTAGGAAATACCTAACATATTTTAAATAATAATAAATAAACAAATGAAATTAAGAGAATTAGCTATGAAAGACATAGCACAAAGAGAATTTGATACTAGAGAGATTGCTCAATTTATTAGAAGCCACTACTACTCAATGAGTTGGGGAATGCACAATATAAAACTATACAAAGAACAAGCAGTTGTATTTAATGTACAATGATTTGAACACAAAGGATTAGTTTTTGTAACATTAGATTGGGACGATACATTTACAATTACACTTACTCAAAGAGTTTGAAACCTAATTAAAAAACAAATTAAATGAGTTTATATAGACCAATTAATTAATGTATTAGATGTAAACATTGAAAAAGCAGGTAGTAATGAAGAATACAAAGAAAAAATAAATAATTTATAATTAATAACAAATGATGTATAAGCCTGTAAGATACGATATAGACTGATTAGTTATATGTGAATTATGTGAAAAATCATATAACAAACTGTGAATGCACATTAGAAATACACACGAGATACTTACTTCTGAATATAGAAAAATGTGTGGCTTAGATAAAAATGCTAGACTAATGAGTGAAGAAAGTATTGAACTTGCTAGAAGCAGAAATAAAGAAAACTTTAAAAAAGTAGTATTAGAGAATTTAATAAAAAAATGAGCTGAAACTAGATTTAAAGATTGACATAAATGAAGAACAAGGGATAAGGTAAGTGAACAAACAATGGATAGATTAAATAAATTATATTTTTACAAAAAAAATACAAATGAAAAAAGCAATGCTAATAAAGTTAACTGACAGATTATGAAAAGTTAATCTAAATGAATTACAAGACAGAGTAAGTGCTAATTGGAAAATAGATAAAAGAAATATGGTAGATATAGAATATGTTTTACCACTATACAAATGAATAATAAGAGATGTATTCAAAGTTAAGTGATTTATGTATATATGAGATAGAAAAAAGTTTATCTTAGAATATGCAGAAGTTAAACAAAGAATACAACATAAGGGCGAGTTAATGGATTATAAATGAAGAAACCCTATAACTTACATAAAAATGTAAAACAATAGTTGCAAAATAATTCTGAGGGATTAATATATAAATATATTATCCCTTTTTTATGTATTTATGGTTACAGAATGGACACAACAACCTAACACACAAACTGATTTTGACAGTATTACAACAGATGCCTTATTAGAATTAGCTGATGAAAATTCTAATATAATTCTATTTAACACAGGGATTTTTGTGGACGCTAAAACCGAATGGATAGAGGATACTAATTTTTAATTAATATATTATGCCAATTAAAGTAAATTTATTACCACAAAAAAATACTCCTGTAAATATTTTGGATAGGGTTGTAATTACAGATTGAGAAGATAGCAATATAGTAAAAACTATGTCTGCTGAGGATTTTAAATGAGATACTTGAGATACTTGACCACAAGGTATTCAAGGTATTCAAGGTATTCAATGAATACAAGGTATTCAATGAGATACAGGGGCAGATTGAGTTTGATTAACTTGGTTATGAGTTTATAATGCCTGAACAGCGTATGTTATAAATGATACTGTTTCATATAATGGTAGTTCTTATGTTTGTATATTAGCATCTACCTGAAATTTACCTACTAACTGAACTTATTGGAATATAGTAGCAATGAAATGAGATGCTTGAGATGCAGGGGCAGATTGAGCAGATTGAGCAGATTGAACTAATTGAGTTAGTTTTATATGGCAAGGGATTTATAGTGGTGTTACTGCTTATACCCTTAATGATGTAGTTGAATATAATTGAAGTTCTTATATTTGTATTCAAGCTTGAACTTGAAATCTACCTACTAATGTTCTTTATTTTGAGTTAATGGCACAAAAATGAGCTGATTGAACTTGAGATTTTCTTGCAGATTGAAGCGTTCCAATGACTTGAGCATTAGATGAAGCTAAATGAATAGATATTGCTTCTGCTTCTACAACAGATATAGCTAGTGCTACTTGAAATTATATACATATTACAGGTACTGCTGATATATTTGATTTTTGAACACCAAGTCAAGCTTGAGCAAGGAGAGAATTATATTTTGAATGAGCTTGTACACTTAGAACTTGACAATTAGTATTACCAACTTGAGCTGACATAACTACTACTAGTTGAGATACTTGTACAATGATTTATTATGGTTTAATTTCAACTAATCCAATATGGATATGTACTCAATATCAAAGAGCAGATTGAACTGCTTTAGCTTCTTCTTCTGATGCTACAAAACAAGACAAAATTAGAGTATTAAGAAATACAGATTTTACTAATGATAGTTTAATTCAATCTGATAGTGGTTGATTAATTGAATTAGATTGAGCGTCAAACCTAGACTTCGTTATTTTTCCTAATGCAGTTAATGCTATTGATACTTGAACTAGAGTTACTATATTCCAAAAATCTGCATTTACAGGGACGCTTGTTGCTTTTCCTTGAGTTACAATTAATGGACTTTGAGATTGAATAATTAATCAATGAGAAGCTTATATTGTACAAAAAGTTTGAACTGATGAGTGGGACGCTATTAAAATTTCAGCAGGTTGAGGTTGAACTTGAGTATCTATATATAATTGATGAATAGCTTGAGAACAAACATTATGACCTGTATTTGAAATATCAGCTGATGCTAGTTTTACAGCTAGTCAATTTAAAATTAGTACAGATACTTTACCTAGTTGAGCAAACTTTATAGCTAAATTATATAAAAATTGAGTAGAAGATGCTAGTTGTACAATAACAACTGTTCAAAGTGCTATTAATTGAAGATATATCACAGATGATACTACTTTTGTTAGTGGTAGTTATATTGAAAATGATAGAATAAGTGTTGAAATAACACAAGTTTGAAGCACAGCACCTTGAACAAATTTTATGTGGAGTATTTCTTAATATTAAATTATGTGAACAAGATTAAAAATAATAAACTGAACACAATATAATAATTTAACTATTATTAAAGAAGTAGAGCAGATTGGAACTATTAGGTATTTTAAATGTAAATGTATTTGTTGAAAAATATTAAATACAAGGCTAGATGCAATGAGAAGTAATCATACAAAATGATGTTGATGTATTAATAAAAGAAGAACTACTTTGTGAATGACTTGAACAAGATTTAAAAGTATTTGGAATTGTATATGACAAAGATGTACTAATCCCAATAATACTAGATACAGCAATTATTGAGGAAGATGAATTAAATGTGAGTGGAAAAATTTTGCAGAATTTTATAAAGATATGTATTCAGATTATTTAAAACATTATAAAGAAAACAACTGAGATACTACAATAGAGAGAGAAGATAATAATGGGAATTATTGTAAAAAAAATTGTAAATGGAAAACATATAAACAACAAGCTAATAATAAATCTACAAATCGTATTTTAAGATTATATGGTATTAGTAAAACTATGTCTGAGTGGAGTAATGTTGTATGATTAAATTATTCAATCTTGAGTAGTAGATTATATAGAGGTTGGACAATAGAAAAAGCCATATTAACACCTAACCTAAAAACATAATATGACAAATATTACAGGACATAATACAATACCAACTGACTGATTAGTTTTAGATTTACCCCTAGACTGAAATGCAACAGCTAGGGTTTGAACTAGTTGAACAGCTACAAATGTTACTTGGACAGGTGCTGAGAAATGATATGTAGATGAAGTATGAGTTTTTAATGGAACAAATGCTTATATTGATATGAATACTGTATATCAATATACATCAACAGATGATTTTTCTCTTTGTTGTCGGGTAAAATTTACTTCAACAGGTAATAGCTCTTGAATAATGGTAAATGATTGGTTTTGAGCATCTCCTAATAAATGATTTGGGTTATTAGCTCAAGCTGATTGAAGTATTGATTTTAGATTAGTTGCTTGAAGTTGAACTGCATCAAATGTTGGAACTGCTACTAATTATTGAGATTGAAATTGGCATTTTTTATTATGAACATATAATTGAACAACTAAATTACAAAGCCTATATATAGATAATTCTTTAGTTGCAAGTGCTACATATTGAACTACTTGAGATTTTTATACTACTAACTCAGAGTTACACTTCTGAAATGTAAACTATGAAGTACAACCTTGAATTTTTATATTTACTTGAAATATATGATTAGCTAAAATTTATAGTAAATTATTATCTGAACAAGAAATCCACAACCTTTACCTTGAATGACAAAGAAGACTTTGAGATAGAGCTAGTTATCCTGCATTATTGAATTGATTAGTTGCTTACTATGATATGAAATGAGATGCAAATGATGTAATTGGTGGTTATAATGGAACTGTAAATTGAGCAATATTAACTACTGATTATTTATGAAAAAGTAATAGTGCTTATAGTTTTGATTGAGTTAATGATTTTATAAGTACACCAAATGGAGCACAAAATTTCTGAACTTGAGATTTTACAATTTCAATGATAATTAATAAAAATACAAATTGAACAGCTCAAACAATATGGAGTAATTTAACACCATCTTCTGTAACTTGAATAGCAATATATTATACATCTCTTAATCAATTAACATTTGAAACTTGGGGTGCTTGAAGTAATAATATTATACAAACAACTAGCATTAGCCCATCTACATCTACTGATTATCATATAGTATGTATTAAAAGTTGAACAAGCCTAAGTGTATATATTGATAATGTAGTGCCTGCTACTACTACTTTTGGTAGTGGTAATAAAAATGTATCAAATGCAGTCGCTTGAGCTTTCTGAAAATATACATTTAATAATACTCTTTTTTGGGATTGAACAATTAGTAATACTCTTATGTTAAACAGAGCCTTATCTGCTGATGAGGTTACTAATTTATATCAATTATTTCAACAAGACTACATCTATCCATTCTCAAAAGGCTCTACTCTTAATCTACAAGATTGATTAATAATGAGTTTAGACTGAGATTGAAATGATGTTAGTGGGAATGGTAATAATGGGACACCTACTGCTGTAACTAAGATTAGAAAAAATCAAAGTGAGGGTTGAATTTATAATTGAAGTACAAGTTATATTAGTGTTCCTGATTTTGCATATAATATGGCTACATCTTTCACTTATAATGCTTGGATAAAAGTAAATAATTATTCTGATGCTAATGGTATTATTCAACACGATAAATGAACTGTTGCACCTTTTTCAAGATGAACTTTATTTAGAACAAATATAACAACTTGAGAATTAAATTTTATTAGATTGAATAGTGCTTGAAGTATATTAACAAATATAACATCTGCTTCTGCTATATGAACTTGAATATATAAAATGGTAACTGCTGTCTTTGATAATACAGTTTGAAGTAAGATATATATAGATTGAGTTCAAGTTGCTAGTGATGCAGTATTAACTAATACTAATGATTGTACTGCTCCTATATGAATATGATGTTTAGATGTATCTGCTCCTGCAAATCTTATGGATTGAAATATATTTTCTCCTAAAATTCGGAACAGAGCCTTATCTGACAAAGAAGTTGAAGCTGAATACTACTTAAATTATTTACCTAATTAAAACATTATGAAGAAATTATACTTAAATTATAAATATGCTTCTGATGAGCATACTACAAATAGATATTCTCCTAAACTAGCTTTTGAAAGAATGTTTAGTTTTTACTTCAAAGTTGGAGCTATTAAAATGGTAGACGAAATAATATCTGACTGACAAATGAAAACATTTACTGTTAATTGAGTAGATGCTATCTCTGATGAAAGATTAGCTTATATTGAATATAATGAAGCTGTACTTACTAGTTTATGAAAAACTGTAGATACACTTATAACTAAAATAGCTAATCCTTGAGTATGATTTGATATGGAAGCTATGACTACTAATGCAGAAGTTATTACTTGGATACAAACTTATACTAATCTAGTTGAAAAAACTCCTTGAGTATTTATACTAGCAGAAGCTAATACTGAAGTTTGATTTGAAAGTGAAGAATTATTACTAACTGTTTAATTATGAATAAAATACTTATATAGAATTAATACCTTAACTTATGAAAGATACACTCAAAGAAGTAATAAATGAATGAAGACATATTATTAGCACCTGAATTATTTGAGTTGCTTCTTGAATGGCTTATTATTTTTACCAAGTAAATAAATGAGAACAGTTTAAAAGAGCTAAATTATTAATTACAATATTTTTAGCCTTCTGGGTAGCACTAATAGTATGAAACTTTGTACCAGAAACATTAGCTTATAGAGATTGAGTAATATGAATATGTAGTTTTTCTGCTCATTGAATATTACCACTTCTTGAAAAGGTTTGACCTAGTTTATTTTCTAAATTTACTAAATAATGCAGTATTGTGAATTAACAGTAGTAATAACAACTTGAATATTAACATTAGCGAATGTTGTTATTTGAGTTAAATATATAAACAAACTATTGCACGATATGCACAATGGTATCTTTATATATGATGATAAATCACATTCACATAAACATCTATGAATAACTTGAGTTATGATGTCTATAAGTTTATTAATGTTTTTTAATATGATAGCATCTTGGGAAATGGCTTATGCTTTTTTTGAACACCTATTATATAACTTATCTTGTATATTTATATTTTATCCACACTTAATGGAAGAAAAGTAATATGAAAACAATAAATAAAATCATAAGAGATAATTGATTTACTAGAACAGAACTTGCTATTTATAGAGAAAAATGAATTACAAATTGAATGGGGGGCAAATGATGAATAAAATTCACTAAAGAATTAAGTAAGTTGCCTTGATTTAATAGAGAGAAATGAAAGCAATTATTAATTGATATGGATTTAGTATCTGATATGCACGATGTTCGGTTTTATATTTGATGATGATTTATTTCGTTTTTAAGAGCTAATTGGAAGTATTGAGCTAATATGATAAGATTATTCCATTGGAGTACATTTACGAGCAGATTTTTGTTGTTTACGACACTATTTTTATGAACTACTTTGTTAGGTTGAAAGTATTTTAATTTTTCTAAGAAAAAATAAGATGAGTATATGGAAAGAAAATTATAATCAATATGAAGAATACTATTTGAGAAATGCTTGTAGTATTGTAACTTTACTTAATATCTTAAAATTTAATTTTGCTATTTTTGTTGTTCCTAGTTTTATAATAAAAACTGCTATCTTTTTTGAAAGATTATGATTTTTTAATCCTGCAAAATGAGCTGAATTTTGACCTATATATAAAATATTTGTATGGGAGCTAAATAGAAAACTATGATTAAATTTTAAAGTTGTACTTAATTATATAACTAAATTAACTAGCGAAGACAGAAGAACTTACTGAGTTTGAATTAAATGATATTGAACTGTTAAATGGAATAAGATTAAAGCTGACTGATTTATAAGTGATATTGATATGGATTACTTATCTACTTTTAGTTGATGAGTTTGACATAATATTGCATTTGATAATGATGCTTGATGAAAAATAATAGATACTGATTGAAATAAAAATGTTAAAATGCCTTTAAGTGTCTTAAAATATTGATTAAGTTTAGGATTGTTTTGGAACAATATAAGGACAATTTCTCCTGCTGATGAATATACAGCGTTAGTTACTCATTTTACAGTTAGATTATTTATAGCAGAGAAGAAATGAACACTTGCTGAATATCTAAAAATAAACAAAGATAACAAATATGTAATGAAAGCTAAGCTTATTTATTTATATTGAAGATAGTTTATGAAAAACAGAAACAGATGTACACGAGGAATTTCAAGATATAATTGATAGATATTGAGAAGATATGTATAATCCAAAATGTTTAATAAAATAAATTTGCAATATCAATTTGAAACATTATAATGTAGTTACTAATTCTCCTTAGTCCTAAAAGTCCTGTAAAAAGGGCTTTTTTGTCACTTTAAGTGAAGATTGTGTGATTATTACACCATATATTTGACTTATGTAAAATAAAGAGTATTTAATAGATACTTATTATTTAACTGCATTATTATGGAGAAAAGAAAAAGAGTAGCAGTTCCTTTGTTTAAAATCAAAAAAATGGAGAGAATAGCTAAATTGAAAGATTTTTAAAAAAAATTTGCAATAACAGAAAATATAATTAATATATAAGTGTCTAAAAACTACTTATTTTTAATTAAAGGCAGAAAAGAAGTTTCAATCGGAAGTAGTTTTAGACGACTAAATTTTTAATTAAATTATTCGTTTGAAGCTTCTTTTTTGTTATAACAAAATTATGTATTATGTATAAATTTTTTATTGCTAGTGATGCACAAATATCTGCTAGTAAACCTGAACACAATGATAAATGAACTGTTAATATTTATATGGTAAAAAGATGAGCTATTCCATTACCATTTAATGAAATTAAAGATGCTATGATTGCTACTTTTGAAAGTGTAATTATTAATAATCATAAGTATTGATATTGGTTTCAAATTGAGATTGATGAACTTATGGAAAGATTTTGAGTTGAATTTGTTGAGAGAAGTTTTGAATTAAAAAAAGAAGATTTTATTATATAATTAAAAGAATATATGTACTGAATTAATTTTAAAGAAGACTTGAATAGAATTAGAGTTTTAAAGGTTTTAAAAGCTAATGTAAATCAAGAAGTTAATGCTTGGGATTTAAGTTTTAATGCAAAAGTATTACATTATACTCAAGCAGTAATGGAGTTAAGAAAAAAGGGATATGTTATTGAAAATAGAACTGAACATCATTGAAGAACAATGCACTCTTTTTATAAATTAGTAGAAGAAGAAAATAACTTGACTTTAGATTAAAGATTACTAATATATTGGCACATAAATTATATGTTTGTGTATTCACTAATGATTAGGGGTAATCACTATTAGCGAGTACATAAAACAAAAACATATAGCCCCTTTGAGCCGATTACCCATTATGCTTAAAGGGGTTTTTATGTACTTTATTCTTTAATAATATGAAATGATAGAAATGTTTGAATTTAAGTTTTATAAAAGTTATAAGGAAACTTTTGACTTAATACCTGACGAAGATGCTTGAAAATTAATTAAAAGAATGAATGCTTTTTATTTTGATTGAAAAGATGAAAAAAGTGATAGTGTTTTAGTTGAGTGTATTTTTTCTCAAATAAAATATACTATGATTAAGTCAAAAAAAGGAAAGCTAACCTGAGGGCAAAGGTCTACACACCCTAGTACGACCCCTAGTACGACCCCTAGTACGACCCCTAGTACGACCCCTAGTACCAAAGATAAAGATAAAGATAAAGATAAAGATAAAGATAAAGATAAAGATAAAGATAAAGAGAGGGGGGAAAACACCCCCCCTAAAATTTCTTCAAAATCTACAAAAGAAGATGTGAATATTCTTGGAGATGATTTTACGATTGTGAAAATTACTCAAACTCAAATGGATAGTCTTTTAAAAGATTTTGATGAAGAAGTAATTATGTCTTCACTTGAAGATGTTGAAAACTATTGTTGTGGTCATTGAAAGAAATACAAAGATTATTCAAAAGCTACTAGGAATTTTTTAAAGAAAGATTGAGTGAAAAAGAAGCCTAGAAGTAAGGAAGAAATGACTAAAAAGATAAGAGCTATGATACAAGTTGTTGCAGATAAGTTTAGCTTACCTGTCGCAGAAGTAGAGCATTGCGTTTCTACTTGAGCAGTATGAATGAAAAGAAAAGATGTATTTGAAATTGTAGAAGAAATAGATAAGATTAGAAAAGTTCTGACTGATAGAGAAAAACTATTTCCTAACTAAAAAAACTTGTGGAGAAAAACAAACAATTCATTGAGAATTACCCTTGATTTAGCGAGTGTGTAATTCAAACATTTGATGATAACAAGGAAACTTGTGATAAAAGTTTAGCAGGAATACACTCAGTAAATATCTTAGAAACATTACACAAAAAAAATGAACAAACAACAATGTGAGTGTTCTTCTCTGTTAATAAAATGATTAAATGAAAAAGAAGCAAAGATAGCGTTTTATGAGTAAATTCTTGGATTGTAGAATGTGATGATTTAAGTAAAGCAGAACAAAAGAAATTAATTAGAGAAGCCCCTATACCACCAAGTGCTGTGGTTGAGAGTGATAAATCATATCACATCTATTACTTCTGCGAAGATTGAAAAATAAGTGATTGGGTAAGAATAAATATGTGATTATTCCAATACTTCAAATGAGATATAAAAGTTTCTAAAGATATAGCTAGAGTATTGAGAGTGCCTTGATTTTATCATAACAAATGAAAGCCTTATAAATGCGAGTGTATTCGGTTTGAATGAACTAAACACAAGACTATTGATATGGAAAAAGCTTTTCCTTATGTTGAAGAAGTTGTGGAATATAAGCCTAAGCCAATAAAGCCTTTTGTATGAGAAGCAACAGCAGAAAATATATGGATATATTTAAACAGCTTAGATAACGAATGAATGTTATTAAAGCTATCTTGAACTTCTTTAGTAAACTGAGAAATAATAACAGTTAAACAAGAAAATAAACTTAGAAGAATTTATATAAACTGAAAACCTATAAGTGCTTGGATAGATGCTCACTGATTAATTTGATGAGGCTGTAATACTTGGGTTGGTTGGGTTGAATGGTATAAAAATTTAGATTATCCTGCGATTAGAAAATGGGCAATAGAAAATTTAGATATACCAAAACAATACTTAACAGCAAAGAAGCCTACAAAAGAAGTTGATGTAAAAAAAATTAAAAAAGAATTACAAGAGATGCAAGAAAGTGCATCTACAAATTTTATACTAGATAGTTTTTTCAACAAGAGAGCCGAGAATATATTAACTTGGGGATTAGAACAAGTAGATTATAATTACAAGAAGCCACAAAAAGATGATTATGTTTATTTGCTTTGAAAACCTTGAGCTTGAAAAACTACATACAGCTTGTTTATGGCAATAGAAAATCAAAAGAGATGAGCTAGGGTGTTATATTTAAGCCTAGAAATGAACAAACAAACACTAACTGATATTTATATTGAAACAGCCTGATGAATTAGTGAATACCAAAGAGAAAAGCTGAACTATTCTGAAAAACAAGAGGAAATAATTAGAAGATTTGCAAATGAATTAAGTTTAATTGATATTTATGACATAAAAGATTTTTGAGAAATTAGTTTAGCTAAGATTTTAGAATTAGCAAAGGGCTATGATATGGTATTTGTAGACAATTTTTGATTTATTCCTACTTGAGAAAAAGAAGCAGAATGACAAATTGAAGTATCTAAAACAATCCTAAACTTTGTTAATTCAAATCAATGAGTTTGCTTTATTATGTTGCATCACTTTGCCAAATGACAAGATTGAACACAATGAGCAGTTGGTAGAGGTAGTCAAAAATTAGTAGATGATGCTTTTAGGTGGATTACATTAAACAGAACAGATGAAGAAACTGCTTTAATATTCCAAAAAAATAGAAGTTGATGAACATTGTGAAAGTTTAAAATAGAATTGTTTGAGTGAAAATACAGAGAGCCTTTTATTACAATTTAACAAAAGAGATAATGCCAATAGAATTAATAACGCCTAATGACCCTTACGATTTTAAGGGTTGCTTAGAGGCTTGAGAGAAATACGAATTATATGTTGCTGATGTAATAGAAAAAAAATATAAAAGAAAATACACAAGAAATCCTGATAAATATGGAATTGACTTGATATGACCTATTTGAAATATTGAAGTAAAACTTGATACTAAAAGTGTTGAAACTTGAAACTTTTATTTTGAAGTAGCTTATTGATTAGCTCCTAGTTGAGTTTTGAAATATGAAAGTATGAAATATTTTGTAATCTGAACTTATGAAACATTCTATTTACTAGAAGCTAATGAACTAAAAAATATGCTTTTATCACATTGAGAGCCTAGATATTGATGAGATAATATGAAAAGCTATTGATACATAGTGAAAGAAAGCATTGTTGAAAGATGTGCTAGAGTAGTTTATAAAAAAGAACAATGAGAAAATATGTAATAGAAAATGCCTGAGATAGTATGTTTGAGATAACAGTAAATTGATGTACAGGCTATATGACATACCAAACTAGCTTCTTCTCTTTGTATAAAAATGAGCTTAAAATTAAAAGTACAACTTTTACACTAAGAGAATGAGATAGCGTCTACAAATGAAAAAGAATGCTCTACAAAAATAAGAAAGGGCAAACTAAAACATCTGAATATTTAACTAAATTACTAAAAAAATAATTATGATGAGAAAAGCTATACAAAAACTAAAGACAGCCAAGATTTGAGATATTATTGGTATAGAAAATGGTAAAAAATTTATAGTTGGTACTAGGAAAAATGGGCAAAGATGCCTAATTCCATACCCATTTAAAATATATTATTAATTAACTCAATGAATATGTGAAAGTTAAAATGCAAATTTTGCTCAACTTATTTTTATAAGCCTGAGAGAGAGAATGAAATCATACGCTCTATGGGGGTAAATTTTTGTTCTAAGGGGTGTCGTAGGAGTTTTGTAGCCCAACATACCCAAATGAAAAAAGATAAGCTTAAAACTCAAAATATTAAGAAAAAAGAGAAAAAGCAAAATAGTATTTCAAGTTTAACTAAAAAAGCTGATATTCTTTGGAGTGAATGTGTTAAGATTAGAGATTGATACAAATGTGCCTATTGTGGCAAGAAAGAACACCTAAACTCGCATCATCTTTTTACTAGGTCAAGAAAGTCTACAAGGTGGGATATTGATAATGGAATTTCTCTTTGTAGCTGACACCACACACTTAGCTCTACTTTTTCTGCACACCAAACTTGATTAGAATTTTTTGAATGGTTAGAAAAACAAAAAGGTAGAGAATGGATAGATAAATTAAGTACAAAATCAAGATGAATTATTAAAGTTACACCTGATTTTATCAAAAGTGAAATAGATTGCTTAATCTTGTATAAAAAATGTATACAGGATAAATAAGAACAATAAGCAAAATAATGATATAATAAAAAAGATTTGACATTCTATCATAATTGAATAATATTAAAAGTGTTCAATAGAGGAATTTATTTTTAATTTAATTTTATGATTAATGCTAAACAAGTTAAACAACTTTCTAAAAAAAGAATGGACTGCTTAACTGAAATCAAAGAGCTAGAAAGACAAGAGGTTACAAAAAGTAATAAAGCTAAAATTGCCCTTGCTAGAATTTGAGTAGCGTACGCAGATTTTAGATTAAAGATGATTGAGAATACTTTAGCTGATAACAAATAAAATGAAGACATTAACTAAAGAGCAATTAGAATTACTGAAAAAACCCTTACCAAAGGAAGCAGTAAGTCCACACCCTACCAAAGCATATTTATCAAGCATAAAAGCTATATATGTTACTGAAAGATTTAATGATGTATTTGGAGTATGAGTATGGAAAATTCAAACTGAATTTGTAGAAAAAGTAGCAGGAATGGTTGTTATTAAAATTATTTTTACTGTTGCAGAATATAATATACATATTGAGAATTATTGAGGTAATGATAATGCTGATTTGTGAGATGCTTATAAATGAGCAGTTACAGATGCAATTACTAAAATAGGTAGTTTCTTATGAATATGAGCTGATGTTTTTAAAGGTAAGCAAAAATGAGAAAAAGATGCTTGAACACCTACTACAAACTGACCTGAATTAGCTTGGTTGTCTGATGAAAATTTAAAGAATTTAAAAGACTTAATTAATTGATGACAAAAAATTACTCTAGCAAGTGTAAAAGCTAAATATAGAATTGCCAAAAGATACAATGATGATTTATCTGAATTATGAATAAAATAATATATGTCAAGAAATATAATATTATATAGAAAATTAGCATTTGAAATTTATAAGAATGCTCAGATTTGTGTTAAATGTTATTCATTTGAAAATATAGAAGTACATCATAAAGACTTAAATCCCTGAAATAATATAGAAGAAAATTTACAGATTTTATGTAAAAGTTGTCATACAAGATTGCATAAAAAAGGGTTTATGGCTAGTAAAGAAACTAGACAAAGAATGAGTAGGTCAAGATTATGATTAAAAAGATGATTAGAAACACGAAAAAAAATAAGTTTATCTAAACTAGGAAATAAAAATGCTTTATGAGCAGTAAGAGATATAGAAACAAGAAAGAAAATGCAATTGTGAAAAAAATGAAAAAAGATTAATCAATTATCGCTTGATTGAAAATTAATTAAAAAATGGGATTATATAAATGAGGCAAAAAGAAAACTATGAATTTATAATATAAGCAATGTTTTAAATTGAAGACATAAAACAGCTTGATGATACAAGTGGGAATATAATAAATTACCATAATAAATATGCAATTATACAAACTGAAAAAAGAATTTGAAGAACTGATGATGATGACAGATGAAGATTGAGTTTTGCCTGATGATGTTTTAGAAAGATTAGATAAATCTAAACTAGACTTAAAAGAAAAAACTCAAAATATCTGTACTATAATTAATGGTTACGACAATGATATTGATAATCTTGATAAAGAAATTGCTAGATTATCTGCTTATAAAAAATCTGTTACTTGAAACAAAGACAGACTAAAAAAGTATTTACAATTTAATCTTGAAAGTATAGGTTGTAAAACACTAGAAGCTTGAACATTTAGATTATGATTTAGAAAATCTGAAAGCGTTGAAGTTGATTGAGATGTTTTATTAGAAGATAGATTTATGAGCGTTAAAACAACTATTAGTCCTAATAAAACTGCTATTAAAGAAGCATTAAAGCATTGAGAAGTTATAAAAGGTGCTAGGTTGGTTACTAAGGAGAATTTACAAATTAAATAATAGAGATGTTAAATAATACAATAATGGAGAGTGATGATTATGCTCTTTTCACAATGAGTGATAAAAATAGAAAAATATCAAAAAGACAAGTAGATAAAATTAAAGAAAGTATTGAGGTAATAGGTTATATAAATCAAGCGCCTATATTAGTAGATGATAATTTTGTTATCATAGATTGACAACATAGATTTATGGCTTGTAGAGAATTAGATTTACCTATTTACTACCAAATGGTAGACTGAGATACTAACAAGATAATGATAAGCTTAAATGCTAGTCAAAAAAATTGGGGATTACCTGATTATATTAGTCATTACTCTAAACAAAATATAGAATGGTTTGTATATTTCTTAGAATTTCAAGAAAAATATAATTTACCTTTTACAAGTACATTAGCACTTTTAACAGATACAAATACAAAAAACATTTGAAATAAAATTAAGAAATGAGAATGATACGAAATATATGAATATTCAAAAATAATAGCAGAAATGGTAAATAGAACAAGATTATATATAGATTTTGCTACAAATAGATATTTTCTTAGAGCATTAGTAAGAGTATATTCAAGAGCTTGAATAAAATGATTACTAAAAGTTGAAGAAAACATAATGGCTGTGCCAAAACAATTTAGTTCAAGAGAATACTGTGTAGTTTTTGAAAATATTATCAATAGAAGAAAGATGAATAAAAACAAAGTAGACTTAATAGGAGAAACATATAAGGCTAAATGATTTAAAAGATAATTTAATAAAAAATGGAAGCAAGAGAAGTATTTGTTTGAATAAAACACAAAGAAAATAATATGGGTTTTTCTTTTGATACAGATAAACCCTTAGATGAAGTATATAAATTTTATTCTACTTATTGAGTTATTGCTAGTTTAGCAAAAGATAGAGATACATCATCTACAATGGGTTGAATGACTTGATTGTTCTTAGGAAAAAGATTAGATGAAATATTTACCAATAGCCATACAATTACAGTAAGAGTTTTTGAAACACTAGAAGAAGCAATAGCTGATGATATATTTTGAAAAAATTTCTCAGATGCAGAAAATGAAAAGGAAAACTGAAATAGTTTAAAAGTTATAAACGACTTAATTGCCACTATGAGAAAAAGTAATAAATTTACTGCTGATAATATTAATGATATGGTAGATTTAAAAATTAAGATACAACACGAGGAAAATAGTGAGAAAAGAGCTAAATTAATAAAAAAGAGTGTTACTACAATTATGACAGCTATGATTGATAATGATATAATATAAGATGAAAACATTACAAATTATTGAAATGCTTGAATGACAAGACGAAGATATAGAATGGATTATACAAAAAAAAGATACCAAGCAAGGTAGAACATTAGCTCAAAACAGAACTTGGTATAAATTATTCTCAGCTATCTCTAAGCACCTATGATACTCTGTACAAGAAGTAAAAATGTATATGCTGAGTTGATGTTTTTGAACAAAGATACTTAAAATGAGTAAGGAGAAAATGGAAATCCCTGTTATCTCGCAGACTTCTGATTTAACAAAAGAGCAATGAATATTTTTTATAGATACAATACTTGCCTTTGTTAAAATCAAGAATGTGCCTGTTGAAATTACAAGCAGAGAAATAAATAGTTTATATGATAGTTATAAGTAAAATGATAGATACAAAAAAGTTAATAGAGGTTAGGAAAAACCTGTGATTTAGTCAAACAGAACTAGCTCACAAAATATGAGTAAAAGTAGAAACAATTTGGAGATACGAACATAACAAATGAGTAAATCTAAAAAATATTGAAAGAATGATTGAAATATTTAACGAATGAAGAACTAATGGACAATTTGTTTGTAAATCAACAACTAAATTTACATTAAAGGATTTTATTAAATAGAGAGAGGGTATTTTTTTGCCCTTTTTTTTATAACTAAAAATTTATTATGAGAATATTAGAAATGCTAGTGGAGATATTAATAATTGGATTAATTATAACATTTATAATTGTGAATATTTATTTATATAATAAGTCTATATGAGAGATACAACAAGCAAACATAGAATTAGAACAGAGAGGTTATTAGATTTATACTGATTAAATATAAATCTTGTACAAATAATTTGAACAAGAAGTGTAAATCGCTTACTAAATATTATAGTGCAGGGTAAAATAGACTTGGCTATACAAAGGGCTAAACAACTAAATTAATAAATTGGATTTGACATTAAAACATAAATCAATATAGTTATAGTGTTCCCACAAGAGATAATCTTAGAAATTAAATATAAGACAAAAGATTTACTTCTCTTACGAGCAACACTTTTATTTTAAATCGTTACCAAAAAATGCAATGTCAATAGAGAAAATGATTAGTGAAACTATAATCACTGAGTTAGAAACTAATGTTAAAATCGGTAAAACACTAACTGATAAATTAGAGGGATTAGGATTTACTCCACAAACAACAAAAATCCAAGTAAGAAGACCACACAGAAAAACAGTTGAATTAGATAATCAACATTTTAAATTTGAAACTATCTTAAAGACTGCAATGACTTGAGCTAATATAGCTTTAGTATGACCTGCTTGATGAGGTAAAACAACTCTAGTAGAGAATGTGGCAACAAGTCTAAGTTTAAAGTTTTATGCTAAGTCTGTATCTGCCCAAACTTGAATACACGAGTTTTTCGGATATATGGAGGCAACTTGAAAATATGTACCAACATTATTTAGAGAAGCTTATGAAAAAGGTTGAATATTCTTAGTAGATGAATTTGATGCTTGAAACCCAAATGTTCTTGCTTCACTTAATCAAGCAACTGCAAACTGAGTATGTGCCTTTCCTGATAAAATGGTTACAAAACATAAAGACTTTATAATTGTTATGGCGTGAAACACTTACTGAACTTGAGCAACTGCTGAATATGTAGGTAGAAATAAAATTGATTGAGCTACACTAGATAGATTTGCTTTCATTGAACTTCCTTATGATGAAAAAATGGAACTAACAGCATCTACTAATAAAGAATGGTGTAAATATGTTCAAGGGATTAGAAAAAAGGCAGAAACTAAAAAAGTTAGATGTATAATTTCTCCAAGAGCAACATTTATGGGGCAGGATTTACTAGCTGAGTGAATAGATGTAGAAGATATTAAAAAAATGTTAATCTTCAAAGGTATGAGCCAAGATGAAATAAATCTTATAGATACTAAATTTACTCCAAAAGCATTTTAATCCTTAATCAATCAAAAATATGAACAAATTAATTAGAAACAACTTTACATATTCTGCATTCTTAGATTATGTAGAAAGAACACCAAGATTACAAACAAACTGAGATAGCTCTGAAACAGGTAGTATGAGCTTCTCAGGAACTTCAACTCTTAAAGAAGCATTAGACCTAGCAAAATATGGTTGGGATAGTTGAATTAAGCAATTACAAGATTTAGATTTTATAAATGTTACCTGAACACTTAAAACTGAATTAGATATAGTATGAGCTACTGTTGATATAGCGAGATATGTTAATGGGCAACCTGATTGTATGGTAAACTTTATAGATGAGATTGAAAGAGAAAAGCCACAGCTTACAATGTATATACCACTAAGTTATGCAGGTAGAGTAGAACAAGGAGATGCTCAAAGATATTTACTAAAAGCATTAGAATATATAGTACAGAAAAATCAAACTTATGATACTAAAGTTTACTGAGTATTTGATACTAATGTAAAATGAGTTGATGATATATCTGTGGTTACTCTGAAAGATTTTGGACAACAAATAGTATTGAATAATTTTGCCTTTGCTTTCCACCCTAGTTTCTTTAGAAGAATATGGTTTAAATACCTTGAAACACAAGAACATTGGAATTATGGATATTGAAAAACTGTTGATGATTTAGTTAATAAACTAATAAAAAGTTGAACATCTATATATTGAGAAACACAATTTTTTCCAACAATAACAGGTAATTCTTTCTCTGAAAGTAGTATAATAACAAAAAGCTCTTAATTGAGCTTCTATTTTAAAACTTAATAAACAAAATAAATAAAATGAAATTTAACAAAAAAGATGATAAACATAATTATTTATCTGATATAAAATGACCTAATTGAGAATACTTTAGTGTATTACTAAAAGAAGATAAAACATCTACATCTGAACTACTTGATATGTTAGGTGGTATGGTCTGAATAGGAGAAAGAACTACTGAAACTGCTCTAGTATATAATATAGACAAAGGGGCTATTGGAACTAAATACGCTATAAAAAATTGAGATATGAGAGATGTATTAGCAAAAGCTAAAAACTTTGATGATGCAGTTGAGATATTTTTTAGGGCAGAAAATAAATTTAATGATTGGAGTAATATAAATAGTCCTGAGGAATATTTTGAGATTTCAAAAAAATTAGTATAATATTAACAATAAAAAAATAATATGAATGCTATGACTTATATAAATTTCACAGACCATTCAATAGAAAGGTGTGTTGAGAGAAATCCACAATTTAAAGACATAACTTATCAAAATCACGCTAAAGAAGAAGCGAAGATATTTTTAGAAACATTACTCAGAGAATGGATTAGTAACTACTGACAATCAGAATTAAATCTAAAAAGAACAATAGATACTAGAGGAGTTATCACGCTCACGAATTGAGAACATAAACTAGTTTATACAAAAGTTTGAATATGAGAATTACTTATAATAACTTATTGATATAAATGAGAAATTGAAAAACTAGAATACAATATATTAAAAATGTTGCCCAAAAGTAAATGGAAGACAAATAAATATAGAAGATATTAACAAATAAATTATGAAAAAAATAATCCTAACAATAATCCTATTCTGTATACCACTAACAACTGTTGCTAATTTTGAAACACTTGATTTAATATTTACACTACAAGATATGTGAGTATTTACAGATGGTGAAGTTTTTGATTTAATTTTTAATGATATTTTATGACTAAAATAGAATGCGTAATTTGTAAAACAAAAATAATACAAGAAGAAGTATCTAATTATGCATCTTATTCGTGATTACCGTCACCTTGTTGTGATATATGTTTTTCTGTAAACGATTTTACTATCAAATCACTTTGAGATTTGCAAATAAAAAGTTTATTGTATAGAGCAAAACAAACAGAAAAAAAATAATTACTAAGAAGATGAAATGTTTAATTTAATTTTTAATGAGATATTATGGGATATGAATGAGTAATAATTGAAAAAATGACTGATGAAGATATTTGAAAATGGATAACTTATATTGATGTTATTAATTGAGATGAAATTTGAAAAATAAAAAGCTTTAATAATGATACTAAAACAGCTTTTGTAGTATTTAATGCTAATCAAAACTGGGATTGAAATCATTGGAAAGATTATACAGCTCAAGGTTGTAAATATAGTGATTTAGAATTTTAATTTTTAATGGAAGAATTATTATGAGTAGAATAAAAACTATATGACTGATATTAATATGATTTATATTATGAATATATTTTGTATTAACATTGATAATAATGTGAGTGACTAATTGTAATTTAATTTATTAACGAAATATTCTAATGCTAAACATAAAACTAACAGAACAAGATTATCTTGAAATGGATAACTGAGAAACTATAAGAGCGCAAAATTGTGCTAGAGCTATTGAAGCAAATATGCCAATACAAGCTAAAGAACTATTTGAGAAAGACTTACATAATATAGTAGTAGATGCTAAAGAAAGAGTTGGATTAATTTGTAAGATATAATTA
>Ga0196901_1000101_pt1 | contig 41691 bp, 61 predicted proteins | sample CB_VirMetaG_FD_169099 | JGI IMG/M metagenome (GOLD analysis project Ga0196901, IMG submission 169099) | Freshwater to marine saline gradient viral communities from Chesapeake Bay - CB_1504_1 Viral MetaG (v3) (version 3) | ecosystem: Environmental > Aquatic > Marine > Coastal | place: USA... | reverse complement strand
ATCGGCTCTCTTCAGACTCCTTGATGGGAGCTGAGTTCTTGTATGGTGGCATTGTTGTGGCCTGTTCAGCATCAATCCATTTCTGGGGAGGGGGTTGTGCAAACCCAACAGTGTTCCCCATATAATGGCCACTCAAATACCAATCGAAATTCCACTCATCGCTACCGTGAGATTTAATGCCACTTGCTGGACCATTATTCCTAGACGTATTATCATCGACATAATATCGGAACTTGAGCAGTTCACCGGCTGCATTGTATATGACATAATGAGGATGATCGTGACCAGTATCGGCACCATTATAGCTTCTCCCGAAACGATATGTAGTGCCGCCTTGTTTGGTCACAGTGACTGATCTAGGTGACGTTCTATGGTATGGCTTAATGTGTATTGTGGAGTCTGTCTTTATTGATAGAGTAGCCGAAATGCCGTCATCGCGATCCCACATATTAATAACTGCGTCGGACGTATCATTCCGTAAGCGAATGTATTTATTCAAAATACCATCGATAGAATATTCCAAATTATATGGAGTCGATAGGGATGGTCCATCAGTCCTATGATACTGATCATGTTTATTATAGTGATGTTCCCTATACTTCTGATCTGACGGAAACATTTTCAGATATTTGGCATATAGTTCCGGAACAGTCTTAGGATCGAAGATGTGATCAGGGCGCTTCTCGAAACCCTTCGGAAGATAATCAAACTCTTTGGCCTGAGGAGCATCTTCAGTTTGTTGTTCCCATGGTATTTCATTGGGGCGCAGTCTAGATCGTGAGTGTAATGTTTGCGGCCATGTGACAAGTCTCTTCCAATTACCATACTGGTAGACATGCATGGATTCGATTTTACCAGCCGGTGTTAGTTGAGTCACTATCCGATGACGGAAAATCGAACGAGATTCATCCTCACCATCATCAGCATATTCTTCCCATTCTATTTTTATACTAGTTTGGCTCGAACGAATTGCTAGGTATGGTCCGTCCTCAGGAGTTTCGTCAGCGTTATAATATTCTGTGATTGATGGGGATGTTATATCGAATGTCTTTTTAATTTTCTCGATATCATAGATAGTGTTGCCATCATCATCTGTACGGAGTTCCCACTTGGCAAATTTCTTTACCCAAAAATCCTCATGCTCATAATTGGGTGGAGCAAGATCGTACGACTCGGAAATCTGATTGCTCTTGGTAAGGGCCGTCATGTCTTCAAGCTTCTTGTCATCGTCGTAGAATTTCACACCATTGACGTAAACATATCCACCGACATCAGGATTGATCGAGCCATTATTCATCACAAATTCTAGATCGTTTTCCCCAAATCTTTCCAAGCGAACCTGAAGGCCAGTTGTTCGAGCGAATTCAAAGTGATCAACCTCACCAATCTCATGGTCGGTCTTATCATAAAACATACATTCTGAATATGGTTCGCCCCCAAATTGAACAACCAGCTTTTCGGCGTCATAGGTAACATAACCGGCCTTATCCTTTCCAGTGATGAACATATCAAAGCGAGTGAAGTCTAGATCAGTGTCAGGTTCAACATAGGACTCAAACATCTTTCGCTTAGGGTCGTAATCCATATGGAACATCTTGGCGTAGCCCTGTTGACCCACAACCACATCATCTTTATAGTAGTATAGGTGACTAATTGTCCCAGTGTCGCGAAATATTGTGTATCCGATATTATCAAAATCGCGAATAATAACACCATCGCGTGGAACTCGTGGAAATCTGGTGCTATAATACCCAACAGATAGATATCGTTTATCATGGATGACGTATTTTATTGGCTTATCGGACTTATCATAATAGTGAGTATCTGTGTCAACATAACCACCCTCGTATTCTATTAGGGCCGGGATGTCATAGGCATGAATACCGTTATCAGGAGCTACACTGGTTACGAATTGTCGGTATTCGCTTTGATCTTCGTTATGCTCAACGTCTTCCTTGATCACTGGTTTGGAATTGTCCACACGACTATGCATGTCAGCCTTGAGCCTATCAGAAATATATCCAAGGCGATGCAGTTCGTCGATATCAGCGGGATCGGCAACTCTCGTGTCTCGGAAATCATAGAGATACATATTCATTGCATCAGCCAGAACAGATCGATGAGTCTGAGAATGTTCGTCCTGCTCATCATGATTCGATGGACAATACACAAGCACTTGTCCACCTGATCCTAGATATGTATATGAACCAGCATCATCCCCCTCAGAATGCCAAGAACCTGCCCGAAACTCTGATGGTCCTAATGTGGACCTATGACCATTGTTCGCATATGAGAATGATTCTAAACGACCATTTCTATCCAAGTCAAATTTAGAAGGCTTGGCTCCTCTATCAGGATTGTCAAACCATCTCGTGGCCGGAGTTGAAGTGCGAGTGCGCCAAGCATACCGACGACCCTTGCCATTACTGACAGTTGATACGAATGTCTGATATCCATCGGGAGCATAATGATTTTCAGTGTAGCTAGGAAGCTTGAGGACATCTCCGGCCTTGGGATTGGAGTAATTATAAATTTCAGCATACTCGTCCGTAAGCTCAATCTCTTCATTAAGCACAGATTCTCTGAGATTATTGCGGGCAAGATTCTTTTTCCAAGTAATTTCTAGTTCGGATTCCTTCGCTTTAGTTTCGGGACTATTACGAGCGGCTTCCCAGTCAGATTTGTTCATAATCTGACCGAATAGTGCATACCGATCAGCATTGTTGAACACAATAGCAGGACCATTGGTGTTGTGTAGAAGCCCAAAGAGATGATATTCGGCACGAATTATACTGTCAGGATAATGAGGGCGCGTATGGATATATGCAGGACCGTCAGTTCTGTGGTTGACCCCCAACATTGCATATTCAATGGCCATCAGGCCGGAGGTTATAAGACTCACCTTGGCCGGAACATTCTCCTTCCAATCGGGATGCCCATTCTTATAGAATCCAACAAATACAGGCTCACCGTATCTATTGTGTTCGACAATAGCAGGGCCATCGGTTCTATGAGGACTACCCTGCTCGTTGTAATATCCGTAATTATATTTACTATCATATTCCGATGGGTTGAAGTCTGGCATGATGCTCTGGACATCTTCCAAGAGAGGAGTCGTTTCTTCATGCAGTCCGGAGCGCTTATCTATCCATTTTTGAGGAGGGTCCACAAAGCCTCTTGTGTTCCCGCAATATTCCCCATGGACATACCACATAAAGCTCCACTCTTCGACGGAAGCGTCATAGTTACCAACGGCAGGACCATTGATATTATGCTCATCACCTTGGACGCCATTGAGTTCAATCAGACTGAAATGGACAAGTTCGCTATCACCGTTATATGAAAACTTACTCTCATTCTTCATATGGTATACTGAGGAGTTGTTGACATTAGACAGAAATAATATGTCGATATCACCATTTCGAAATTCACATATGGTATGTACATGACGTTGAGATATCGATCTAATGTCACCGGTCCTATACTCAACCAATTTTTCCAGTAGTGATATGTATGTAGGACCGGCATCAGGCCTTTCATTACGGCCATTAATCATCCATACATGATCGTTCCTACTAATAATAGCAGGGCCATCATATCGGTGTAGGGCATCATCCCTGTTGTAGTATCTTTCACCGTATTTGGCATCGGTGTCGATCTGAGCCATACTATCTTTGTAGATTTTGGCTGCATCATCTGGATTGTAGATATGGTTGGGGCGTGTCTCAAACCCTTTCGGTAGGAACGCCACAGGAGCTTCAGGAGAGCCGTTTGTCTCCTTGGCCTCACGCATACCAAACTTTGCACGATCAGCGTCTACGGCCTTCTCATACGCCGCCTGTGACATACTATCAGGATAGCTTCTAGGAGAATAATCCTCATCGGTAGTGTAGTAGTTTTTACTGATAATTTTATCAGGGTGTATGTCTAACAACCACTCATTAGGACGATAGTCATCCGTGGGGGTGTCACTCTCGTTATAATACACCAATTCACCAGTAAGTTTATATCGATAAAATGATACTTCATTGCCTTTGGCGATATGTGATAAGAATACGTATCCGGCATCTCGAAATCCGTTGCCCTCATCTTGCCGAATATACCATATCGCCTTTCCACGATAATCGTAGTGATAATTATCATATCCTTCGATGAGATCAAACTTCTTTTTGAACTCTTCGGGATCGATCTTCATCGGAACCTTTGGAATGAAGTGAGGATTGTTGGTATTGATAGCTTCGGTGACAGTGTTGCGCTTGAAGCGAGTTAGTTTTTTAGACTCACGGGAAGCTTCCTCAAAATCCATATCGGCAAACTCATCAATATCTTTATGATAATCGCCTTGTCGAATAGCCTTACGGCCTCTGGTGGAGTCACCAAATTCAATATACGAAACCCCTCTGTACACCTCAAGATGTTGAGGATCATCTGCTGCTGGTCTTAATAGATGGTCATCGAATATAATGTCATTGGGATGGTCGGTATCGACATTATATCTCACAGTTTTCAGAGTCCCGGTAGGATCAAACCCCAGCAATTGAGGCTGATCTTGATCTTGATTAACATTGAACCCGTGAACTTTCCAAGAAAGCACGGTCATCAGTTCAGTGTGTCGGATATAGGCAGGCCCGTCAGTTCGATGGGGTGATCCTGCCTTATCGAAATATTCAATATTGCAAAACTCGCCTTTACGAATGCCAGCATCCTTAAGATACTGATCAAGTTTCAGGCCTTGCAGGTATGTTAATCGCGACATAAGAATTCCTAGTTTTTGATGGGAATTCTCAGGCGATAACCTTCTTTAGTGAATGCGAAGAAGAATGCAAATGGTTTAACTTCCTTGAGCAACACTTTATGATCAGTGAAGAATTGATATAGTGAGATGTCGCTATCTTCTTCATCCATGAACTGCTTCGTCTCAAAGTGGAACTGCCACTTGCGCTGTCTGCCCTTATCATCAACATCTTTCTTGTCGGTGATAATGAATAGATCGCCGTCACCGGCATAGTGATCAAACATGTTATCATTTTCTGCCGCAGTACACCAGCGAGTGCCGCGACCGAACTCACAGGAAGCTTCCTTGGTCTTGGGGATGATAACAGAATATTTGTCGTTATCCAGAACAACCTTGGCCTCGCCCTTGGTGATAAATTCCTGTCGAGCATCTTTCTTGGCTGCCTTGTTAGACTTGGCATCATTGTGAGGCTCTGTCAGCTTCTCAAGGGCAATGATATCCTTGATCTGATTAATATCCTTGATTTCCATACGCTGCTTGAATTTATCAAAAATCTCAAGAGGCTTGGTAACCTGACCAAAATCTTCGATACGCTTGATGCCGCCTTTGAGATATGTGCGGAGAATCCAAAGTGCATATTTGTCATTAGGGGTAGGGTCGGCATCGATAGCCTTCTGGATGACGTCAGCGACCGTAGCGCCTCGAACTGAGTTGTCTTGGGCCATTCTAGCCTCAAGCTTCTTACCCATCTGTTCCTCGGTCTTAGCCGGATCGACCTTTTCCAATAGAAAGGCAATGTTGGTGTTCAGACTTTCAATAATTTCAGAGATATTTGTTTTCTTAGCCATGTTATGGTAGCCTCTATATTAATTTGTTAGTTGATCGAGTTCTGCTTGATCACGATCAATCGTGATTTGAATTGATGCAATTAGTTCGTCATCGTCTAGCTTACTTATAGCTACGGTGAGAGTGGCAATTTCCTGCCTGAGTTCTTCGATTCGATACTGGTTGACCACGAGCCTAGAAACTTCAGCCCTGAGATTATCGTCTCGTTGATCAGAGTATTGTCTTGATGACGGTACCCATGCCGGAGCATCATCGGAAATGTACGCAAAGAAACCGCTTACGATAGTGGATATCGAAATCAGGACACCGGCAACAATCTTAAGGGCCGCTGCTATATTAAAATTACTGAAGTCGAACATAGAAATACCCCGGAAGCAAATGTGCCTACAGGGTATTTATACTTTTAGGATTGTGGGAATGTTATTTATCAACCGAATAGATTCCGACATCACCAAGAGCGATTACATCATCGGGGAGAGTATCGGCATTCTCGCTGTATGCAAGCATATCACTGAAAATGAATGTTGATGGAAAGAACACGTCACAGTGATCTAAATCTTCAAGATTTCCAAAATACACATCGCCGGTAGCAACTAACCTCATGATACAATCGCCTTGTTTCGGACGTCAACATCATCGATGTCAACATAGATCATGTGATCCAAATTCTCATGTCGGTTCTTATAATCTTCGGCAAGCTCTGAACTTTCGGTCACAAACCGTTCTTGGATATGAAATCCTCGACCACGACTAAAGGTCTGTTTTGTCACTAGCAGCATATCAAATCATCCTATAGTTAAATGGCGGAAGAGGGGGGATTCGAACCCCCACGACCTTTCGGTCAAACTGTTTTCAAGACAGGCCCCGCTACCCAGAATCTCTCGGATAACTCTTCCTTTATTTAATATCGGAGCGGGCAGTATTTTTCTTAGAGCGAGTTGTAGGAACTGCCGTAGCCCCTGAATTATGATGTCGGTGGGTGGTATTTTTTTTCAAACAAAATTTATAGGAACCACGTTAACCGACTTATTACTTAGTCTTTGAACAATGCCATTATAGCATCTTTCGAGAGATTGTCAATGCCTAAATTCACATCAGCACCATTTTCATCAGTGGTCACAACATAACCCAATACGCTTAACATGCTAGACAGACTAATACGATACTTATTCCGCTCTCGTAGGGCCGACAACATATTCAATGCATTGGCGTCACCTCGTGATACACTACTGGCATTGAGGTCAAATTCAGACACTGTAAACTCCACACCATCAGGCGTTTCAGATACAACACCCAGAACCGATTGGTTATTCTTGGTGGTCCGAAGAGCATTCAAGATCAGATGGTTTGGGTTCATCATATAGGGCCTAGTCACCTTGTCAGGACTATCCCCAACAATGACATGGTAATCAGACTGAGGCTTACCAGAATAGACATTCAGATATACCATCATATCAGAACAACCCTTGGAGAACCGAAGATATTCTACGGCACCATTTTGGGCGGTGGTCATGTCACCAGAATATATAACAGCACCATCGTTATCATGATATCTACCATTCCAACCAACCTTGTTGCCATCAGAACTAACAGCCGATAGATCGAGATCGTTTGCACCCATATCATTGGTCCAGTAGATACCAACATTCAAAGACTTCCCCCTGAACTTGGTAAGTGCTGGCACATTGCCGATGAATGACTTCTCAGACGTAGGCAGCGCATAATCGATATTGGCAGGAATATACACCTTGCGACCATTACCATTGATCCGCTTCCGAAGAGCCGCGACCAAAATCTTTCGATTTTCAGTCATAAGATTTTCATCTCGGTCCTTTCGACCTTCCTCTGCCCACACTTTACCATTACGAATACGATATGCGTAATGAGTAGGCATATGCATTTCAATCTGAAGTGCGTCCAGAGAGCGCATGATAGCCCACACAGTGGCGTTATCAACCCAATGCATGTCACTGGCAAGCAAAGCTCGATTGGTGACAGAATTAAGTGGGTTTTGAACCATTGGGATATGAGCAGTCTTGCTCAACTTGGACAGTCGATTGATGATCTTTTTAGTACCATGGTTCTTCATGGCGACAAAGATAGGCTTGAACCGATTGAACACTGATGCCAATGGAGCTTCACCGTTGACATTGATGTACTTCTCAAGGTGACGTTTAATCCAGCCTCGATTAGTATCATCACGGGCAAAGGTGCGAACGGCTTCAACAGTTCTACCGTCCTTGATCAGCAATGAGCTATCAGTGGCGTGTAGGAGAATATACCGAATGAACTCTTCGGGTGCCTTAGGAAGTATTCCATAGTCACGAGCGACGATAACGTTGGCTTCCCTATTACGAAATCCATCTGCCAGATATTTCACATCAATGGCAGCAAGAACTTCCAACATCTCATTGATAATTTCTTCTTCCAGAGCGATGCCAGAATTCAGCATGTCAACACAACGCTTGGCAGCTTCATCCTCGGTCACACCCATAACAACCCGAACACTCAAAGTGCCGTCATTGCCGGGAACGTTGAGGTTTCCATAAGGAATATATACATATCCCGGAAGGATGTTCCCGTACGTAGTCATGTAATGAAGAATTTGATCCGTCACGAGTTCGGAGTCAGTACGACTCACAATATCATTCCAAGATTTATAGAATGTTTTGTGGAGGTCAGTACCGCTCAAGTACCCCAAGTCATGGAGGACACTGTTACGAAGGTCAGTTGAAACTTCTCCGACAATAACAGCACCGGTTGCACTATCAAACGTCGCCCGCATATTTCCGGGATCGTTATTGATAACGACATTGAAGTTATGCACAAGGCACATGTTGACGTTTTTTGAATAAGTTTTCATAATATAACCCTCGGTTTGTTATTTCATTCACAAGGTACCCTAATGAAATAACATTGTCAACCGAAATTCACATATTATCTACCACCGGTACCAAATCTGTCATCTAGTGCATCATGAATAAGGTTATTCTTTTCAGCGGCGTCTTTGACTGCCTTCTTGAAAACCTTCTTAACACCAAACTTATCGATAAGACCAATAAATCGTCTTTGAGCGTGAGACTGTTGAGTCGTCAACCGTTCGATCATGATCAAAATAAATGCAGTAACTGATGCTGTAGATATTACAGAAACGCTCTGAATTAAATTGAATATACTATTGATGACTTCTAGCGTCAACACTGCACCACTAATCATAGCGAACAGTGAACCGAATGTAATGAACAGTGCTGCAAATATAAGATATCCGCCTCTAAGCACAATGTTTAATGTTGCTAGTAGTGAGAAGAATGTTGTGGATACGCCCTTGAGGACTACTCTAATTACATTCAATACCCCGTCATCGTCATGGAAGCCTTCGGTTTGTTGGGCCTGATCGCCACTTGATTTGGCTCTGATGCTAGCTACAAGCTTATCAAAAGCCTCACCAACTTTAACAGATGCTGTCATGAATTCATCGGAACGATAGAAGGCTTCAATGGCTTGATATTGTTCATCTGTAAGAGACTCGATCCTAGCCATGAAAGTTTTCCACCCCTCCATTACAGCCTTTCGGGTAAACCCATTGGCTTCTAGAAGAGTTCCGATTCCGGGATTGTAGACTTCGTTAAGAGCCAGCATAAGTTTTTCTGTGGGTGTGATCATTGGGAGTGGTTCCTGTGCAAAATAGCTTCACAGGTATTTATACAATGATAAATGTCACCGCCAGCAACCTTCGGCCCGAATTGAATCGATCAAATTATCAAGCTCATCTTCAAGGAGATATGAGTCATCAACATTGTGGATTTTTGGATCGTACAGAATGTCATCCGTAGATTCGATCATCAGATCACCATGGTCAATGTAAACTGAAAACTCGGCGGTTACCCATCCACGGACCCATTCACCAATCTCTGGATCATAGCGTTCTACGTCAACAGTACGTTCGATGAATTGTGGCATGACCGTCTCCGATTTGTTCCGATGCCCAATTCATAGGGCACCATAGTTCGGATGTCAACTCTTATTTCGAACGACCAAGCCGCCCTGAATGCTAAATCCGGCAAAGGATGTAAATGGACCTTCTTCGGTCATGTCATATTTATCGGTGAACAACTTGGCTCTGGCACCCCGTAAAAGAAGTTTGAACATCTTGGGGGACTGGCAATATAGCAGAATGCGCTTGTCGGACTCTGCCAGATGCTCCTGACCCATCTTCAAAATGGTTGCGAAAATACGCATCACTGTCGAAGATGTATATAAATTCAAATCACCTACAGAGAATTGTTCGCTAGCATTATTAAAGTGAAATTCAACATGATCCGGGAACTCCATCTTATAGAATTTCATGCTAGGCTCAAAGCCCTTGGTCTGGAATGCAGTGATCTTTCGGGGAGCGCCTCTATCAGAAGCAGCCTTAACTTGAGCATACACTGCGTTCTCGTGATGGAAATCTCTTTCCAGCGGAATTGGGTTATCGAACGACTCAGTTAGGAATGTAATAAATTTGATCATTGGCACGAGTGAGAGGATTCGAACCCCTATCCTACAGTTTTGGAGGCTGAGATGTTACCATTACACCACACTCATAAGAATGGATGCGGGAGTAGGGTTCGAACCTACATCGTACAGAATCAAAATCTGTTGACTTACCATTTAGACCATCCCGCAATATAGCTATACGTATTGCTGGCGCTGTCGCCAACCTTTATATACGTCGATAGCTAGGGTATTGAAGGAAGTCATGTTCTGTTCCAATGTTTGTGTTACGGTATACTTATACCAGTTAAATTTTCAATTGATCATCTTGTCCAACAGCCTATTAATACTGACCTGTTGGTATTCTTTATACTCTTGGAAATTTCCATACAGTCGGAAATTCTTGATAGCATACTTGCGCTCACTATCACGCATACGGTAACTCAGGTAGCTAACCAGCAGCATTAACAATGCACCAATAAAACCTCCTAAGCCAAATGCTAGCATTATCATGGATCAATCCTCATTCAGAGTGGATTCAATACCATATGCCGTATCGACGGCAGCCTTAATTGAGATGGTAGCATGTGGTTCAGCCTCGGCCATCTCATCTGCATAAGTACGAATGATATCATAAATGTCATCAGCCGTAAGATCGAGTTCTGCGGCTTTCGCCTTTGTTTTTTCATACGCCATGATATATTCCTCTATGTTTGGGTTGGAGCTACGGACCACTTCTGGGTCCAGTTTGGCAGTGGCCCGTCTCGGCGGGGTTCATGGCTAACCAGAACACCCTTATTGACCAGAGATTTCAGAACCAGTTGTACCGAGCGCATATGTCGCACACCCGGACTATTCTGGACAGTCCACAGTTCGACTGGCTTTCCAGATTTCTCAACGGCAGTGGTCACTGCATCCAAAACGTCATTCTGGTTATCGGTAAGGTTATCGTTCCAGCTCATGGTGATATCTCCGTTTCAAACTATGACCTATGTATAGCGACGGAATATCACCCTGTCAACTACTGAATATGATTTTTTTCAATCTTTTTTCGAGCCTTTCGGGCTTCATGGTGGCGGATAATATCATCACCAGCCATCCAAAGGATTCTGAGAAATGCTCCCACAATAATAACTGATGCTACCAAAGCGATGGTGATTAAGAAAATCGAACCGATATATGGAATTGTCGTAATAGTGTGGATCAAGCCACCAAGCAAGAAGATCGCACTAAAAATTACAACCGCTCCGATAAACCCTATAGATATTCTATATACGTGTCTCATAACTTATCTCCCAATAAACACGGTATCCTTGAGCCTGTTGCGACTATTTCAGGTCCAGAGTGATTTATAATATTTTGCGAACAATCGTAGACCATTAGCAACTCTGTCGTTATGAGCCTCAAGACCTTCAGTATCAACTTTCAACCCACCGTCAATGTATTCGAAATATTGATCGTCGGACACTCCATCACCATAGATTGCGGAGAATGCCCAAATCATTTCATCAAGCACATATTCAAACCTTTTGAAATAGTTATCATCAACATCATCAGAAGCAGCTATGGATTCTGATGCATGCAGTTCGACCGGAACATCTTCGTTGGAAACAATTGGTGCCGAATAGCCCTCACGTCTCATAGCCTGAAGGGCCGGTAGGATGACAGTCGCAAGTGTTGTGTCTAGACTATATGTATCCCAAGGATCAATTCGAACATAAACAGTTCGAGGGAACAGGTATTCCCATGCACGATCCAATTTATGATAAAATGGGAACCATCTCGGTAATGGTACCCTTGGATAATTTCCGATATTGACTTTCATAGCTATTCCTTAAAAATGGTGGAACCCTTAGGTATTGAACCTAAACCTTCTGTGCTTCAAACAGACGTGCAGACCATCTACACCAGAGTTCCGAATGATATTTGAGCGATTTCTTGCATGCGCTTAAGGTCTGCTTCTGCTTCTTCGCGAGTACATTGCTTTGATCCAATCACAGTATTTTCAAAAACCCATGGATCATAGTCGGTAGATTTACTAATTGCCCAACCACGGTTGTTCTTATGCAGCGAGATGGTAGTTACGGCTTTGTCGGTGGCCGTATCGTTAAAGTGGACATAGCTTATGGTCGAACCAGCCCATGCATCTTCAAATTTGAAGCCACCTCGTATCCAGAAGGTGCCTACAGCAGAGCGACACTTGGCCAGTTCTAGCTTCAGTTCATCACGTTCACGGATAAGGTGTTCACCACGATCCTTAGAAGTTTTGGCAGCATCAAATTCATTATCAATTTCGTCACCGATTTCGGCCAGTCGAGTTCCAATTTCATCTATATTCATAATCTATCCAATCTCTTTCATCCAATCATGAAGCCCTCATTATATTAATTGGCGCGCGATAAAGGATTCGAACCTCTGACCGCCTGCTTCGAAGGCAGGAACTCTATCCGCTGAGTTAATCGCGCTTTGTTACTACCCATCCAGTCCGTAACAACCGAAGGTGTCAACTACTTCAAGCGAACAATGTCATATTCAGTGAAGATGCCAACTTTGGCACCACAGCTAATAACAGGCTTGCCGTCCGTCGAGGATACGATAGTGGCTACGATGTTCCCGTCCTTATCGACGATACCCACAGTGTGGCCACGTTCGATCACTTTGCCTGCCTTCGAAGACGAGACTCTGATTGGAGGAAGAGGATCAACCCATTCTCGCCTATTATTGGATGCGATTACATTTTTACAGACGCTAATACACTGGCCCATTTCATTTTTACCTTCCGTTTCAAGTTTATAAGAAATTTACGGAGATTATATTCACGTTCTGCAAGATATACTTCAGAATGTTGAGTCACTCGAATGCGCTTATTCCAATTATCCTTTGCGGTCCATTCAAGAAATGCCTTCGAACGTTCTCTTCGTTGGAACTCTCCGTTTAACCACCACTCCTTATGACCATCAGACATTTCTATAGCAGGCCCGTTATCCCGATGTCTCAACCCATCACGCATCCATGTTTTGATCGTTAGATCAATACACGGGACATATTCAATGGATGGATACATTCCGTCATCTCGACGACCATTAACATATTGGTGAAACCCATAAAGAGTTGGAACTTTGGTTCTAACATTCCTCATTACTATACTCACTTTAAATTGGCGTCCCGGAGAGGATTTGAACCTCCATGTATCCAGTTAACCTTTCAATACGTTCGTAGCGTAAGGGTATACCGGGACTTATTAGCAGACATAGGAGATGTTTATGGTCATGACACTTCTAATCACGATAGCGACTAGGGCACCTACAACAACACCGACAATAAAGGGTACGAACATAAACATCTCCTGTCTGAATTTTGGTATGCCGGGAGAGGATTGAACTCTCGACACGAGGCTTAAGAGGCCCCTGCTCTACCACTGAGCTACCGGCATATATTATTTGGTGGGTAGGGAGGGATTCGAACCCCCAGCGCTCATACGAGTCCAGATTTACAGTCTGGCAGTGTCCACCGTCTCACAAGCCTACCCAAAGATATTTTTAATACGACATCAAAATGGCGAGGGACAACACCGAGAAGATGATTGACATTACTAATGCTACTACCGCCCAGCCACTAAGGCCGACAAACATAAGGATAATTCCCCCAAGTAATAGGAAAATCCCAATGCGGTTTAGGATTTCATACCTGATAAGAAATCCAATAAATGCCAAAAACTGAAACATGATATTCTCCTCAAAATGGTAGCCCGTCTAGGATTCGAACCCAGTATTCAAAATTAGAAGTTTCGCGTGATGTCCTATTTCACCAACGGGCCATATACTATCGAATTTTATTCATATTATATAGATCACCACCGGTTTGATTGTCAAGTAATGATTTCAGTTCAGCGACCGAAAACACACGACACACTTTTGTATGAAATGTTCCAACATCGATATAGACGCGGTTTCCTCGGGCATGTGGCTTCATTGGCGTGTGCCCATGGATCACGACATCAATACCGTCTACCGGAACTGTAGTGCCATTCAATACCACATCTCGGCACCAAATGGACAGATCGAAATCATTCTTAATTCCCCAAGTAAGTTCAGTCCAAACAGCATTGGCGACTCGGGACCAATCAAGGCCGGGGACTTCAGCATGAACAATGCCAATCTTACCAATATCAGTATCAACCTCGATACCCAAAGGCAAATCTTCGGCAAGGGCGATCAACGAGAACACTTCTCCCGGATCGTAATCCTCTTCGTTGATCCACTTCCCATACGAATGCTGCCAGTTAGTCTGCGCTCCTTGGAAATGCTCGACCATCATAACTTCATGATTGCCAATGACGGCATGAAACCATGGTTCAGTGAGCAACTTCAAAGTGCCAACATTATCAGGGCCTCGATCAACTAGATCACCAACCGAGAACAATCTATCTTTCTCATAGTCGAATTCGATACGAGCTAGTTCACCCTCAAGCAGTTCTACACATCCATGAAGATCACCAACAAAGAAGTCCCGTCCTTCAGTATTTTTATCAAACTTCTTTATCGTCACGTCATAATTCTTTCTAGGGCTGTGGCTATGATTTGAAGGACAGTAACTACCGCTGCAAACACGGCGACCATAACTAATATCGCTCCGATAAAATGAAGCAAGACATACATAGCAACTAATGCTAGGCATATGAGTACACATGCTAGAAGCCATGAAACAAGTTCATCAAAAAATTTACTCATGACAATTCCTTAAAGTGGTAGAACCTACGAGACTCGAACTCGCATTATCCACATTGAAAGTGTGGTTTCCTATTCCAATTAGAAGAAGGTTCCATAATTTTAACATCTACCATAATACCATCCATCTGGAACTTTGTCCATCTTTTTTATTTTTTTAGATGACATGCCGTTAGTGATCCATTTGGTACCATATTGAGAATTTGCGGTTCCCTGATTTTTAGGATTACGGAGTTTTGTTTTGACCAGCTCGGTATGTTTCGTACCTAATCTATTTGTGTTTCCCATCATAGCATTAGATATTCGCTTAAAGATTTTAATTGAATATTCGCCATCTATAGCGAGAAGTTTTTGATGTTGATCTCTTGCTTTCTGCAAATTTAATTTAGCGACTTTGGGATGATCGACATACACATTTAAACCGTTTTCATTAATATATCCAAACCCACCCTGTCCACCGGGACAAATATTATAGGTATCGTCTCTGGCACAAAACTCTTCGGTGACCAGTTCGGCCTCTTTAGAATTCATTTCGGCTTCGCTATTAAAGATAAACAGAACTTCTTTTCTGAAATTATCAACCCCATATTTTTCAATGGCCCGTTTGATCAGTTTGCCTGATCCTACATAATCATCATCAACATCTTCGGTTTGATGCTTACCAATGTAAACTTTCGAATTAGTCAGATTTGTGATCTTATAAATTGTGTAGAGCATAGGAAGTATCCGTAGGTTTACCCATCAGGACTACTTATACTTCCTATGCTCCCTATGCTGGTGAGGTGAGATTCGAACTCACCTTATTTTCGGTTAACAGCCGAACGCGATCACCTAGATTGCTACTCACCAATAATTCTATTACTGAACTCGTTCATGAACTCGAACAGTAGAGCCTTTAAACAAAAGACCTGTGCAGACCACACCCCGAACTCGGGTACCTGTAGGGCCAGTGGCAACGAAACCATCAGAGTAGGTATCATCCTCACCACAGCCCCACATATCCCAACCGGTCAACTCAATTTCACTATACCCGGCAGCCTCAAGGGCCAGATGGGCTTTGTCGGGAGCTGTACAGGCAGCAAGGGCCAATGCAACAACGCCAATAAGCAAAATATTTTTCATAACAAATCTCCAATCAGTTAGGCAGGATCACCCAAGTCTTGAATAGATATACAGGACCAATTTGCTCCTGTCAAGACAATTCTATCAACTCGATCTCCGGTGACAAGAATAACATCTTCGATGACATAACTACCATCTTCCCAGACTACGGGACTGTCCGAAGCAATTGTTACCGAAGACATACCATTAGTGCATTGGTGCAGCCATTCGGTTTTAATTTCTGGGGGCGAGATTGCCTGAACCAGTGTCAACGATACGAGTGCCGAAATAATCATGTCTTATCACCCAGAGAAATGTGCAGTTTGGCATGAGGCCACCAGCTACGATATTCTTCAGCAGCAATAGCGGCATCAAGAATATCTGATATGGGGGCGGAACCAGCATCAGCATCAATCACAAGACAACAGGCCACAGCATGAATTTTCAGTGCTTGTTTTTGTTCTGGTGACATTCTACAAATAATATCGGTATATTCATCCTTGGTCATAATCAATCTTTCGGTTTAGATTTCTTCTTCAGGATTGGTATCAACTCTGAATGAATACTTACCATCTTTCTCGAACCCAGTCAAGCGAATAGTTATTCCGGAAGCATCACTTGCTGACTTTACGATCCCGGAAACAATCGACTTATGTTTCTGGAACTTTGTCAGTTCATCAAACTCTCCGACAATAAGAACCGTGCCGGTCAGTACTCGGGATGGGATGTTCGAATTGCGAAACGAATCCATCAGAGTTGAAATCAATACGGCATTCTTGTGAAGGTCTGACACTTCGGTAAGGTAAATTTTAGTGATGGAATCCATGGTCGATCCTTGAGGTTAGTGACATATGAGTACTTATAATGGTGGGCCGGGTGGGGGTCGAACCCACGGCACATGGGGTAAAAACCCACTGCTCTGACCACTGAGCTACCGGCTCATTATTAAGCACCAACCTTCGAAACCCTATCATCCGATCCGGCGATATCGATTACCATGTTCTTAATATGATCTCTAACTTCACAGAGTTCACCATTAAGGACAATCGGTCCCTTCTTGGGGAGTCGCCTACCATTCATATAGACAAAGAATTCCTCAAGTTGATTATCATAAAAATATGAATGATCAATCGAATATTTGCCTTCGGCTGTAACTACTGTGACTCTATGCATTGAAGTATTCCTCGTTCTATGAACGGATTGCTTCAAGCACCTCGTCCATCTTATATTTTCCTTTGGTAGTCCTCATGACCAACCCAGCAATTTTCTTTTCGTGAGCGTTCTCGTTCTCAGCACTGAAATGCTCGATCAGTTCTATCAGGCTCAAAGATGCCAATGGATCGACAATCACATAATCGTGATATAACTCGATCTCTTCAAATATACTGGCCTCAACAACAGGGTCTGTAACCACGTCAAGAGTCTTCCGAAGATTTCGAATGAACTTCTCTGCCGTCTTGGACACGTCATCCTCAGTAAGTTCTCTGAGTTCGGCCTTGGCGATGGCCTGAGCCTCGGACAGGACCGTATTCAGCTTTATTGCGATATCCGTCTCCCGAAGAACACGAGCGCCTCGAATGTGCTGCTTAAGTCCGGTAACTAGATTGTCCATAATCAAACTCCTCAAAAACTTCTTTACCATCAACAATACGCATCCAGTGCGTGATTGGATGGTCTGGTTTGGTTCTAGTGTATCCAGAACCACCACCATCAAGCATGGCACCGTCCCTAGTCACACAATCATGTCTTCCCCGAGAAACCAGATAATCATCCTCGCCAAACTTAATAGCAGGATATTTCTTTTCGGTCAAGTGACTGGCACCAGTGATAAGCAGTTGACCTGTCATATCATAGAAGAGTGCGAAATAATTACTATGGCCTTGTGACACGTCAGGGTTCTCCACATAGAACACCGGGCCACTGATAGTCACGTCCATCGATCCACGATCCAAATCATAGGTGCCAACATATTTGGCGTTTTTGACCTTTTCAATTTTCGCAATACTTTCTGGACTGAACATGATATAAGCCTTTGATTTTGGTGGCAGGGGCAGCATTTGAAACTGCTAGGTGCGTAGTGTCACACACAGATAACCTTTTATCCCCGCCATAAAGTTTGGTGGAGCTGGACGGGATCGAACCGACTACCTCCTGCTTGCAAAGCAGGCGCTCTCCCAAGTGAGCTACAGCCCCAATAAAGGGTATTGGGTTTAGACTTCGTAAAAATTCAATTCCAGTGATAGCGGCTGATTGTTACCCGCCAGATTGGTGATTCTTACCAAATATGCTTCACCGGGATTGAAAATATATTCTTCATACCCACCAGCAGAAATGCCGCCAGTCGATTTGGGTCCGGACCCCCCTATGATAAGAGTTTTGTATATTGCGGTGCCATCCCCCGTCACGGTCGGCTCACTATATACTGTGCCATCGGCGGTGTTTGATGACAACCTGTTACGATTGGTTAGTACCAATGGAGTGCCGTTTGAGGATGCAGTGCTTCCTTCGAACATTTCCAGTGTCCCAAATCCACCAGTTACACCTGTGACCCGTACATGCATTGGGGATGATCCCACGATAATGTACATTTCAAGCTTCCCGTCATTGGCGACTGAAATGTCCTGCATATAAGTTCCGAAAAATTTTCCTTCGTGGATAAGATGGTGTATTGGATCAATGTTTATCATTGCATCATATACATGGTCGATATCGACCACATGGCCGTCTTCACTGAGAATACTAACATATTTCGACATGGGAATTCCTTAGAGTTTATGCTAACAAAAGGGTATTGGTTTTAGAGCCAACCATCGTCCAGTATCCGGCCTACTGGAAATCTCCCTGTTGGTGGGAAGGGAAGGTAATTAATCTCCCCGTAGCTTTTTAACGCTCTCTAAATTTGGTAGTCAGTGGGAATTTCGAAATCCCGACCCTCTGTATGTAAAACAGATGCTCTGCCTCTGAGCTAACCGACTATGGGTATTCTTGAATTTCCTTGGCGACAATTTGCCGATCACGGCGCTTAACCATACGATCATGGTGGGGACGCTGCTTGGGTGATGGCCCGCAACAAGTGCAAGTGCGACCACCGGGACCATAATTAGAAAGTTTAGTATAGCCGTTACGCATAACAATCTCCTTACAATGTCTATGATCTACATATACGCTACCGAGTATAAACTGTCAAGTGTATGTTTCAGTGGGGAGTGTCTTTCATCGGATTCGGTGCGATCACCTTCACCTCCCATTCACTCCCCCGAGAACCAGCAACATTTGAACCAGTGATGGTCCTTCGCTATCAAGGTTCGCCACCACCTCTATCTAGTCACTACCTAGATCGTATTTTATACGTTCATCCAGATCAAAAAAATTATCATCATAGTTCATAAATTTTGGTAGGGGCGGGGAGATTCGAACTCCCATGCTGTTAAGCGTCAGCACCTAAAGCTGATGTGTCTGCCATTCCACCACGCCCCCATGTCGGAGTCTGTCTGTGACAGTTAGGACAAATGAATCTTAAATTCTCTCGCCTACTATCCCAATACTTACCATTGATGTGATCAATGTCTAATGTGAGTTCTTCACCATTCCATTCGGTTAGTTCGCACACATCACACTTATATTCAATGCCAATTTCAAGCAATGCGTATTTTAACTGCACTCGCTTTGACCTTGGAGGTAGTTTAGAATCGTCGAGTACCAAAATTTGGTCAGGTCTTTTCTTATTCTGGGCAACCTTCCCTTTGTTATGGCCCTGTCCCATAAAATGGCTGGTATCAATTCCAAGTCTTTTACATGCTCTGCTGATATTGCTGATAGTACCACCAACCGGCTTTCTACCCAAATGCCTTGCTATATCAGAGAATGATTTGGATATTTTCGCAGCCTCTTCAAGAACTTCTTTCCTGTGTGTCATTCCTATGCTCCGTAATTGGGTTACATAGGTACTTATACGGAAGCGACTTTTACAATTTCACCACGAGGGCATGTTATGTTATAAGGCTGAACGCATCCGATTAATTTAATCCTACTGGCTTCGCATCGTGGCAGTGTAGGAACCTTATAAATTGTGTAGAGCATTAGAAGTATCCGTAGGTTTACCCATTGGAACTACCTATACTTCTAATGCTCTCTATGAGCGGGTGAAGGGAATCGAACCCTCGTCTTCTACTTGGAAGGAAGTTGCTCTACCATTAAGCTACACCTGCATGTCTTTACTTATACATCCTTATTTTAAAACTTCATAGACTGGCTGCCATTCCTCGACATCACCATGATTATGGAAACACAAATCGATAAGAAAATACAGACTGTCATATAGCTGAGGTGCTGTTTCTTTCAATTTGGCCAGTCCGGTACCGATACCATCCTTGGGGAACCATACTGTCTTACCAGCATCGAGTAATAGAACAATTTTCTTAAGGTCCGGTACGATATTATCATAGACACTATCTTCGTCAGTGAAATATTCACTCGGAGACTTCTTGGTTGGGATACCTATGGCATTAGGTTCGTCACGAATGATTGCCTGACCACCTTTACCCCATCGCTCAAGATTGTCCCCAAAGATAAAATATTCATCGGGAGCATCCCGACAATCTTTGATTGTAATCCACTTATCTCTCACCTTGATGGGCATTGTTCATACCTACTTTCATTATAGCTGTTGAAGGCATCTGCCGGTATAGTCATCCATAGATAGACGATAAACATACCGGAGATAGTCGCTACCGTAATCATCGCTCCAAATATAAACTTTTCTATCATTACGAGGTCAACAGAGAGTATTTGGCATAGCGTCCACCACTGGACGCCTCAAGACGATCCGTCGCAATCTGATACCCAGCATCCCGAAGGTTGTGAATACGTGCGGCCAGACGATAAATGCCATATCCTACTGCAACTCGGGGAGTGATCGAACCGAACTTCTCCATGATGTCTAGGACTTGGGCGTTTTGTGGTGCCATAATAAACTCCATTATTAAATTATATGGGAGGAACTTGTGACACGGGTGTTCCTCCCCCAACCCGTATGTTTTAGTTTAGTACTATTTCTTAGATACTATAAATTCGCAAGGGAGGGATTTGCACCCAAAAATATCATCTCGATGATATAACCTACTGCCTCTATCGGCTGCTCACTATTTGCTTGCTTGCGTATGCGTATGCGTTATGTGTACGGGAGGTGCGTGAAGCCTCAACACTTACTTGTTCGCGGTTAAACTTCTGTCAACTATCGAGAATTCGCGCTGATTCAAATGCTTAACTTCTGCCCGTGATCACTACGGTATGTATCCGTACACAATTTTAGTATTAAGTATAATGTTCGGGACCGTAATTTCTCAAAAACTACACCTTGTTAAGGTAACCCCTAGCACTATACTCAATGTAATATCGACATGCGAGAAACCTTCCCGCCCCCGATATTTGTGATCTACCTCAACATCATACTCTTTCGTTTTTATGATGTCAAGACTTATTTGATGGAGAACCGTGTCGGAATTGAACCAACAACTCAGCCTTTGCAGGGCCACGTATTACCATTTTACCAACGGCTCTTGGTCATCAAATTATTTAACTGTTACCATAAAGGATTGCTTGAAAAAGATCAATTCGATCTTTCTTGTTAAGCAGGTTCAATTTCTTGGCCACCCTTGATGCTAACATGAAACTTTCATAAAATTCTTCACAATCGGTTAGGATAAGATTAAGTTTTCCTCGTCTCCAAGAATTAAACTCACCCTCACTTGGATCATAATGAACATTACCGTCATCTAAGACATATCCTAGATCGTGTAGTTTTGTGCCCGTTACGTCAGACCTATCAGGAACCAACATGAGAAAGTCCACATCTGTCACAGGATTTGGTGGAGGATCGCAAGACCATGAAGACCCTACCTGATGCAATTTGATTGCTCTCAGTTGAACCCCATGTTCTTCGATGATTAATCTAGCGATTTCGACGTCCATTAACATTATCCTACATATGTCCTTTATACTTAATCGATCCACTCTTGGCGGATATCAGCTACCGACTACCTTCACGGTTCGAATTCGACCGAACAGGGCATCTAGTTCCGGACTAGGAACTCGGGCCATTGCGGCAGAAGCTCGTTGCTGTTCAAGCCTATACTCAGAGGCCCAATAAAAATTACCCTCCGATGTTATAAGCTTGAGGCACTGAGAACCACCACCCCATGCAGGATTGGAATTAACCTTCTCTCCCGCAACCAGACCCGGATCACCGGTATTGCAAGCATGGGACAGGCCTGACACATTATCACAGGGACGGTATTTATTACCCTCACACTGGATATAGATGCCTTCAGAATCTTCTCTCAAAAGTCGCATTGGCATATCACGTATCCTTATCATCTGTTGAATCCGAGAGTTTGGATTTCAGGCCTTTAAGCTTCTTCCGAAGTTTCCGGCATTCATCCCGCAACTCAAAATATTCTCTCTTCTGATCAAGATGGGCTTCCATCCGATTACCAATAGTTTGAAGTTCTTCTACCAGTCCCGGCATGTAACTATAGTTGGACGTTTTGTGACATTTACGAATTTCTGCGAGAACGTCACAAAACGTCCGTTTAGGATAGCTAGAGTAATTCATAATAACCTCAATTCATGTTTCGGACGACATGATCGCCACAGTGAGTGGCAGCCCATGCATCCGGCTTGACCATTGGCTCGTAACCAGTTGTCCCTCGTACGTAACCAATAGCAGCATTAACTACTGAACTGGAAGCATACATTACGTTGGGGTTGATGTCAAGATGAATTTCCACATGACGATCACCAATAACATCAATGATAGCTTCGACGGCCTTAACACTCAACTCAACTTCCTTCATCAGTCGGACATGAATTGATTCAGTCTTCTTTCCGAAATCAGCATGGGTTTCAAATTCTCGAAAGATTTGTCCACCATGCTTTGAGTCATTATGCAGGATGATAACGGTCGCATACTTGGCAACACGCTTCCCTTCCTTGCTCTTATATCGTTGAGAGTCGCATCCGATGTAGATCGAAGACTCTTCGCTTGATGCAGCAATAGCATCTCGGGCAGCTTCAAAGTTTCGATCAGTCATTGGTCATACTCCTTTGTTGTTGGTACCGGGCCGTGGTATCGAGCCACCTTCTCTTGATTCACAATCAAGCGCATCACCTTTATGCTTGACCCGGCTTAATTAATTAGAAACCACCTTTAGCACGAATTTTTGTGTCTGACAAGTGATATCCGTGAGCAACCTTGGCTAGCTGATCCCATCCAATGAAACCATGATCATCCCAATGATCATGGGTGTCGTGGACCAGTTGCAGCGATTTAAGCAAATCTCTATGATCTTTTAGCCTTACCGGTAGTTCACTGGCCGGAATCCTATTAATAGGAAACGTACTAGATCGAACATAATGACTCATTGCCGTCAGCTCTGATGGTGTAATCATGCGACCAACAATACATTGATTCTCACACCCAACAGTAATTCCAAGAAACTTCTTGGGAATGTTGTATGAGCATACGATCCCATCGTTACTGAATTTGGTCATAGATGCAAATTGTTCAGTTGCGAAATCCAGAATTTCCTGAGCGCCGCTAAGGGCTAGTCGCTCTTCGTTAGTTGGGAATTTACTCATGATATAATGTCTCCGTGTTAAAATAGTGGACAGGATGGGAATTGAACCCACGGGGTTTGCGATTGTTCACCGGTCGTGCCGGATTCCCTACCAGAGTCCTGCCCTTATTAAATGGTGCCCCCACTCGGAATCGAACCAAGTTCTCCGGATTACAAAACCGGTACATCGCCACTTATGTTTTGGAGGCTAATTTCTTCTCATGTGGAATCACCAAAAAGTTTTGAGTTGCCTCATGGCCGTTAATGGTGAACATACTCTCAACAATATCGTAACGAGCGTATGAACCCTTTATCGACTCACAAGCTCCAACAGCACTGTACCATTGATGCTTATGCATCGGTGTGTCAAGAGTCTGGACGATATAATAATAATCCATATCATCTTCACCAATACCTACCAAACGACACAGCTTCATATCATGGGCGATACAAATGTGATTGTGGAATGGTCGCATCTTGGCAACAAGTTCGTCTAAGGTCATGGGGACTTCCTTGCATCTATGCGAGCTTGGCGGGCCGCTCGTTCGTCGATGCGACACTTACAGGTACCTTCGTCCCATTTGGCACAGACCATACCTGTTGGTTTAGCATCGACATACTTCTCATCATTAATGCATCGAAGTTCGAGATCAACACCACCACTAGGATTGTCAGTAACGATAACATTATGAGTCATGTCATTTCCTTATAGGCCGACCAGTTCCAATGAATTGGTGTGGTCACGAACAGCCCTATTGTCAAGGCATAAGCAAGCTTCCACCATGAAATGGAGCGATGCTTTCTAGTGCCGCGAACAGCCCAATATTGAAGACCATCTGCAACAATCGAGTAGGATGTGAGAAATGCGCTGTATGCGAAATACAGCAGGTATGCACCAATCAAATATTCCATAATAAAATCCTTTATCGGTTGAAAGTATAATCCTTACGGCACCCACTGTCGTCGCGGGCCGGAAACATACCACTCCTAATACCAGTCGCGAACCGGAGAGTATAGGGCTAGATATGATCGCTTACCAAGAGACATCCGGGACGCGCCCCTGTCTCTGTCGTCCATAAGGTTATTGGTCAGGATGGGGAATTTTGAAATCCCGGCTTCTTGGTTCCAAACCAAGCACTCTGCCTCTGAGCTACACCCTGTTGAACTATTAGTCAAGACATCTTTCATTGTATAGTGCGTCAATAACATCAAGCTCGTCTTGCATTGAACTGTCTTCAATAAAATTTGCAATACGAGTAATAGTGCCAGCATGTGACGACCGTATGCTGTTTTTCAAGCGGACGACTTGCGCCAATTCTTCTGTCGAATATCCAGAAGCTGTGTCGCGGAATATTTCCACTCGGCCTATTACGGTATTTTTCCACATAAGAAGTTTCTCGGCATATTCAACTTTGGCAGCTTCATCTGGACCTCTGACGAAATCATCACATTCTTTCCGAGTCTCAAACATCTCAACGACTTCACCGCTAATGTTTCTAATATAATACCACTTCACACCAGTATCAATATCGGGCCAGATCGAATGTTCATGCAGGATAGGTAAGTAGCAATTATCATAACAACAATAATCCTCCAAAGCCTCAACGATTTTGTTGGCTCGGTCTACCGATGCAATATGCTCAATTTCTTTTTTATTTTCGAATAATCCGAACATAATATATCCCTTCAAATGATTAGTCCGTGGTATTCTGTTGCAAGGAACCACGGGAACCCCGAAGACTTATGCTGCTAGAGCAAAGCCCTCATTGTATGCAGGTGTGTTTGCATTTACTATTTTTGAACCTATGACGGGCTTCACCCGGCACTCTCAGATTTACCTACTCGTATCCTGTCGATCCTATTTCGTCCCCAGCAAGAACATATAGACTGATAACGCAAACTAGGCCATCACGTTATCCTAAAAACCCTCGTATCATAGGTGATACGCCTCAGTTAATCTCTGCTGCCCATTATGCAGCCCGAGTACCTACTTCAGCTATATGTTCATGGTGGAGACGGCGGGTACTGCCCCCGCGTCCAGAAATACTTTTGCTCGTCTTCAAACGAGTGCATACTACGGCTTTCACCGCAATTCTATTCGATACCGTTTCTTTTCTTGTACCAATACAAATCGTATTCATCTTTGACACAAATTGCTTCAGCTTCGGTAAACACCGCTGTCAAATCATTAAGGATGTTCAACTCATCAAAATCATTAGTCACGGTATTCCGAAAGAGATAGACAACACTCTCCGGATCATTGATAAGCTTGACCTCTTTGAGAGCTGCCAGATGTGTGGCCGCACCGATAAACTTTGGTTCTATCTTACCGATATATTCATACTCAGTAAACTCGACTGTTTTCAGACCCTTCTCATAGCGGAACCAATCCTCGTGGTCAATCACCTTATGTATCTTGTCGTGAAAATAATGCTGCTTAGTCTCGAACCGATATAAAATCGTTCGTGGTGCTAATTTACGCACATCAATTTTTGGCAAATTTTTCATAACATATCTCTTTCAAATGATGGTGCCCACTGCCGGGGTCGAACCGGCACGACCGAAGTCAACAGATTTTAAGTCTGTCGCGCCTACCAATTACGCCAAGCAGGCATTTAAATGCTTACTGATGCCAAGGAAGACTTGCCTCAAACAATCTTCGACATGTGGGACAACGTGTTGGAGGCTTTCTGCTACCACCTTCTGCCGCACCAGTAATTATGGTAGTTCCAAGTGGGATCGAACCACTGCTCTCTCGTTTATCAGACGAGTGCTTTCCCAACTAAGCTATGGAACTATAAATTAGGTGCTGGTCGCGAACATGGAGAACATTCCACCAGCACTATCCATACCTAAAATTGAAGAAAAAAGTACGGACAGTATAGTATTTGGTTGCGGGAGAGGGATTCGAACCCCCGACCTTCAAGTTATGAGCCTGACGAGCTGACCGGACTGCTACTATCCCGCATTAAAATGGTATAAACACACATGGGGCCATTATGCCAATTTGCCTAGCTCGGGTTGCATAGCGGTTTGATCAATGACCATATATTCATATCTTCTACCCTCATCCCTCTTTTACTCTTGGGTAGATCAGTCATGCGTGTTTATTCTTCCGAGACGAATTTAGGTTGGGTGATCTCCACGCAACTAAATGGGTTGCTACAAAAACCCGTCTCAGCTAGTTTGGCTGGCGATATCGATCACCAATTTAATGCGCATATCATGCGTAACCAATTATGCTAATCGCCTCGGTGCAGTCTGCTCACTGCATTGTCCCGTTGTGGTGGGAAGCAAGAATCTTTTTTACCTTGTTCCGATATTTTAGTCGGGCGATTAATTATGGCGAACCTGATGGGTTTCGATCCCACTACCTCCTCGCTGACAACGAAGCGCTCTCCCAACTGAGCTACAGGTCCAATTATGCAATTGGCAGCTCCCAGTCTCTATGTCTAGTCATCTCGCGCGGGGATGACCACTAACATGAGGGCTGGCGGGTGAAAGCCTGACGTTTATCCCGCTTTGTTCGTTCTCCACCCGCTTCGATATGCATCTCTAAGCAAGTGATCGACGACATTCTATGCAATTTCATGATCTCTTTATACCACACCGTTATGTTGGTGTCAAATACTTTTTTCTAAATTTTCTCACTGCCTTCTCATCAATACCTAGATATCTAGCAGTTTCTCTGTTATTACCACCACAGGCGATCAACACAACTCTTCGGATTTCGATAACTTCGTTCGAGAGCTTTCTAGTTATGTTATTCAAGCCTTGGGCATTGATGTGACCGAAGCCACCCTTACCGCCCTCCATGAGGTTGTACGTGTCTTGGCGGGCACAATAAATGTCGTTTACTAATTCTGTTTCTTTCTTGATCATGTCATCATGATTATCGTAGACAAATAATGTCTCTTTCTGGAACGCTTCTCTACCATACTTTTTAATGGCATGAGATAGGACTGATCCTGAACCGAGATATGCATCATCAAGATCATCGGTCTTATGGTGACCGATGTACTGTTTTTGATTGACGAGATTGGTGGTACGATACACAGTATAGTAACTCATACAAGTTACTTATACCAGATGTACCACCAATCTCGCTAAAAATCATATTCAATTGTCAAAGAACCTGAACATTTACTTATACACGACGATCAGTAATTGTCAAGCGTCATGTGCATTTAATTTGATGGACCAGACCCCGCTTGCAGGGGCAACCTTCGGCATTCCGATGCTCTCTTGGCGTTGAGCTACTGGCCCTAAAAAGGAATCACGCCTTTCATCTCGGAAAACCCACCCTGTTCGAGGGCAGTACGAACTTCATCTTCTGTCAATGTGATCATGATGTGTGTTCCTCAATGTTATGTTGATGACGTACCCTACAATTTTTTATCGATCTCTGCAAGTCTTTTTTGCAGTCGGGCACGTTCCTCATTCAGATTTGCCTGTGTCCGATCCTTGGCACGAATCTTATCAAGCTTCTCCTGTTCAGCTCGTCGCACCAATTCAGCGGCGATCTTATCCTTATTATCCACTTCCCATTTCTCAAACTCTTTGAGCTTCTTTTCATATGCAAGCAGATGATCGTTACACACACGATCAGACGGACGAACCTGATATGTCACTTTTAGGTAGGGAGAAGGATGAGCGCCATAATCATAGTCATCTGTGGTAGCTTCGAACTGCAACTTATACACATCAATCGTGTCTGGTACAGCGATGTTGACATGATACGCATTCTGACCATGTAGCCTATCTAACATCTCCTTAACGATCCGGTTAAGATCGATGCCACCAGAACCATAATAGTCCATAACACGAATTTCAATCACTTCATCAGGAAGCTCTTTGAACTTGGGTTTTTGTTTGATCTTGAACATACCAAACTCCTACTTTGCGTTAGCGATCAGCCACTCAAGACCTTCGATGTTCTTTTCAAGTTCAGCGATCTGGTTGATCATGGTGCCGTGCTGCTCAAGGTACATATCAAGAGCTGACTTGGCATTAACCATCTCTACCGATTCTGGTTGATCATCGAACATCTCGTCAAGGGTTTCGACCTTGCTGGACTCAACGACTTCTTCAACTTCGGTGAAGGTTTTAATTGTCTCGACCGGTGCATTGTAATCCAGCACAGTGCCGCCAGCATTGATATAAGGACGACCATACCGACCCATCTCAACATTCACATAGAAACCAACATCAAAGTAATCAGTCTGGATATCAGAACGATCCCAGTTTTCCTTGTTGATGGTACCGATGACCTCTTTGATCAGAGTCAGGCTGTTGCCCGAAAAGGTGACCTGAGGATGATAGTGATTGATCGACATATACTGTTCGGTGTTGGCATATCCGCTGCTCCACTGGAAATCGAGATCGGACTTCAGAATGGAAACGGTAATCGAAGAATGACTGTTGACATCCTTGCGAACAGAAAACTTCCAATCAGGAAACGCTGCCTTAAGATCGGCGCGGATAACCTTGACTGCTGCGGTTGAGATGTAAGCCATGATGTCGCTCCTTTGTTTCGATGATCAAGGTATAGGACACACCGAAACAAAGGTCAACAACTATTTTCAGAATAACTGAACTTTTTTACATACCCGAGAAACATCTTTCCTCGGACCAAAAATCCATAGTGCTGTAATCATGGGGACATATTGAATATCTCCGTCAGTCTCGACCTTATAGGATCGATCTTTAGTAATCCCGTGCATAGTTGTGCCGGTCTTATGAGATGATGCAATAATGTCCAGAAGCTGACGTTCGTTACCAGAGAACACCAAGGCAGTCCCGAAGTAGCCATCATCGGCCCATTCGCGATATGCCTCGGTACTAAGCTCTGCATGAAATTCAGAAGTAGCATGGCTACCCTGAGCGATTGCCCTGCCGGGTGTCATGTCAGGGATGTCATTACGAATGACGATCCCCAACACTAACTGATCAGCCTTAGAGGCCACCATGCATCCGTCGAGCCTTGTTCTCGGCCTTGGTAACATGCAGGGTAATCAGCATGTCCCGTGCTTGAGCCTTGTTCATCTCAAGCTGAACCGAAGTTTCCCGAGTTGGGAATCCACCCGAATTGCGTTGCTCATTCTTGAACGAAGAACGAGTGTCTCGAATTGACTGGCTGAGAGTTTTATAGTGGCTCTTCCAATCAGTACGGAAAGTCCGATACGTGATCTGACTGTTGCTGAATGAAAGGGGTTTATACGTAACGTCCAAGTTGAGGAAGTTATCGATATTTTCGTTAAGTGTATTCATAGGAATTCTCCAAAGTTACATGTGATATGGGATAAAGTATTTCAAATCTTGGAGTCTGTGTCAAGGGGGAATTTTATTAAATATCTACGTCATAACGTATTCCTTTAGCTGCTTACGAAAATGGTGCCTCTGGTCAGAATTGAACTGACATATATCCGGTTTAGAAGCGGTTGCCTTACCAGTAGGCTACAGAGGCTTATATATCAAATGGCCACTTATCAAGAAATGCTGCAAGGCCTGCTCCTAATGCTGCGGTCCATCCTGCAATCATTGCCCAATTACGTCTCCACCACATCATTGTTAGATTAGGCTTAATTATATTGGCAGTCTTATCACCCACATGAGTCAGTGGGGTAATTTCACTCAGAAACCTATCGAATGTTCCGTCTTCCTTCTCAAGCCTCGATACTCTCAAGGCCACCTGAATTATAACATTTGATTTGGTGATATAGTGCTTGACCATATCGTATGAGTATGCACGTCCGTCAGCAACTCTTCTTGCCATTTCCTCATCGGCTTCGACATCATTCGGGATGGTGAAATCTTGGAATTTACGTTGCTGTAATTCGTATTCAGTATATTCGGTGATGGTGCAAAACATTTTATTGGCAGATAATATGGTACCGTCTCTGCTTACCAGAGCTTTACCGGTGAACCCAATGTCCCAAATTTTGTCTGCAAATTGATCAAGCTCTCGCTTACTCAAATTTTTACTGATTGGCAATGTGTCATACCCCTTCTACATCGGTATACTTATATGATGTAGAATACTAGAATACTATCACATGTTGGCTAACAGTGAGCCACAACCAATGCGACAAGTTCCGGAACCCTGAGTGCTACAAAATTAATCCAAGCATACGTGTTCATAATAAATTCCTCACGATTAAATACTAAATTGGTGGGCGCACTAGGATTCGAACCTAGGATCAGGCTCTTATGAGGAGCTGGCTTTAGACCACTTTGCTATACGCCCATGATGTATGGCGGAAGGTGAGGGAATCGAACCCTCGGAACCTGTTAAGGTCCACGGATTAGCAGTCCGATGCATTACCACTCTGCCAACCTTCCCAGTATACTACTTAGTCTCCCATTGGGATAAATGCTCAAGCACTTCCATCGAAATTACTACGGTATCAGTGTTCTGTTTGGAAGCTCGCAATAGGTTTTCGATTTTGGACAATTGGTCCTTACGATGGAACTCAGTCCAAAATCTACGACTCATATGAATGTCCCCCGGAGAGGAATAGTCTTCGTTAGCCAATTCGGTGGCCTGTTCGGACGTATTATACGGACCAAACAAATAACGCCGCTTGGCTAGATAATGAATTTCCAACTCAGCGATCTGGCGGGATTCCCGATCATTGTAAACCTTATTGATATTTTTCATAGCCGTCTCACAACGGAATTCAATATCACCAGATTTCAATTCAACGAATGCTGTACCGCAATTACACATGAGGGATTCTCCAATTGATTATATTACTACTATACATTACTGGCGATCAGTGTCAACCCTCGATCAGATAAAAATCTTGAGGGTCGATAGAAACCATTTCCGATTCAAGATCAACTTCAAGAGTATCAGGACTTATCAGTGCAAAAAGTCCTAAGTGATCCTTCCATTGAACTGCAATGGAAACGGGCATCCTCATAGCCATACCAGCCTTGATCGATTCCACAACTACCGATGCCGGAAGCTTGAATATAGATTTCTTCGAATCGACAATATGGATATCGAGTAATGACGACACATTCTCACGAGGACAAATCATCATGTGGCTGTAGCGTTCTGGATGATTGCTACTCACCACATACGTAGCCCATGCCTTGGCAATTTTATGGGCTACGTCATCTTTGGTATATGTCGTCATCTCGATATCCAATACTGATTGTTGATTAGGCGATAAGAGATTCCATCCCACCAACAGCACCATACTCCCGGCGCTTAACCTTGAGAAGAAGGATACTGTCTTCAAGACCGTACCGCTTATATACAAACGTTCCGGAATTAGAGTCATACTCAAACAAGCTATCAATATCAAAGGTCATCCAAGAATTCTCCGGGAAGAACTTACGAACAACTTCATTATATTTATCATGAAGTTCCGCATTCTCCGGATTTCTCCGAACATCGAGATCAACCTCTTTTTTGAAATATGCCTTTACTTGATTGGAATTGATCGAATATTCCAAACTCTCAAGATCATCAACCACCTTCCGTTCTTGGATGACCTTATCAGGACCACCATTGACGCTGATGCTAATGTCATACATGTCGAATGCGGTTTGTGGCGACACGTTCAAGAACTTGCAGACATCCCGAAGAGATTCGTTATATCGGTTCATTTCTTCGACAGCAGCGGCCATCATATCGAAATTGATTCCTCGGAACATATCAACATACCGGACGAATTCTTCAACTCGATCTTGATTGATAAGATTATCCTCACAGTACTCTCGAACAAATTCCGGAGACAGGTTATCAAATTTAAGGGAATAGTACATCCGACCGGGCCGGTTCTTCAAGAATTGAGATACCCGATAGGATTCATTTGTCGTGATGACAAAGAGCTTCTTGGTTTTATAGACACCATCAAACAGAGTCAAAATTCGTGCTTGGGCCTCGTCGCAATAAACCTTTTCGAACTCATCAAAAAGAATGATTGCCGGAACATTAATGCTCTGCATAAACTTATTGAAAGTTTCGCCGCAGAATGGCTGATTGATGATGATGGTAGGATATCCAAGCTTCAGGCCTTCGACAGAAAGCTTTTTAGCCAGCAGTGTCTTACCGCTACCCTTGATGCCATCGAGATGGACTCCCGTACCATGAGGGCGATCCCCAAAGGTATCCAAGATGCGCTTAGTGGTTGATGTGACATCGCCATAGACCTTTGAAGGCACTGACATGTTCTCAATCTTCTGAAGAGAGAATACATCATTGCGTTCGTCATACACGACGCTATATGTCTGAATTGGGAGTTCGGAAAATACATCAAACTCTTGGGCAGGACTGATTTTGTAGTGACCGCCAGAATGAATGATATGGGTCTTGTTTGTCATCTTTGATTCCATAATAAGGGTTGTTGATGAGTATGGTATACATGACCACATCTAACATGTCAAGGCAAAAAGCTGCTACGGATCGAACACGACCCATGATCCATTTTTTCGACGACCGATATTGTACTGATGCAAATCAAACCTCTTAAACGCCTTCGGACCATAATACAGAGATTTGAACAAATCATACAATTCAGATAATTTCATACCTGTTCTAGTTATAAAATTAACATGGCTGACGTAATCCGAATATCGACCCCAACTCTCAATGGTATATTTACTGCCCTTGGTGCCTATATCTTTGGGAGGTCCGTCATCCCCGAACTCTTTATAATATGATGCCAGAGTAGCAAGACTGTTCCCAAGATGATAACCTTTCATCAAATCCGCCTCAACCGAAACTCGCTCCATAACAGTAATGGTCACTTTGTGGCCAAGCTCTGAGGAATTAAAATTTCGATGAACTATGATATCAGGATACATTTTGTTCGTGGGGTTCGACTTGGCCAGTGCCACGAATTTATCATAATTATCTGTATTGATACCGCTTGCATCAATTCTCAGAATGAATTCTTTTGGATATCCAGCGATCAACCCAACAAGATTCTTATTGCGGACCAGATACGCAGAAGCATTGGAACCGTTTCCAATGTTTTTGATCCTATAATATTTCTTAAGATGGGCTTTGAAATCTTCCCATGTTACGAGGGCATCACTATTGAGCTTATTGGCGATGTTTGTGTTAGCCTCGGACATCGTGGTCTTTGATGTGAATTTGGGATTGGCCAAAAGCTTTTTAGTTGAAATTCGGAGTGGCGAGTTGGGAATATCCTGATTACCCTTGAGGGCGGCATAGACAACAGACTGCCGCTCTAGTGCTTGCCCCCGCAATGTACCAATTCTATTGATATCAACATCATCTCCGAATGACACAGCCTTCTGTTTACCAAAGTTTCCGGTAACCACTTCATATGATACTTGCCCGACTATCTCAGAAAAGTATGCGGCATGGCATGCCTTGGGGGAGTATTTGGAGTGAACGTAATATGAATCAAGTTCTCCCGGAAAGGTGAAGTCGAATCCCTTGAAGTTCACCTTTCCGTCAATCACCCTGAGTTTATGAGGACCGTAATGAGAGAACACGTCATGAACAGCCCTGAACTTGATATTGATGTCAGGACTATATACGGGATGATCAGTATGTCCAGTATACACCAGAATTCTTTTATTCTTATGGACGTCCTTGATCATCTCTTCGTCAGACCCATACGGATCATGTTCAGAATTGACTACCTTGATGCCAAGCTTCGTATGGATCATTTTATAGAGGTGTTCGATATTCTTAACGCTGGCGTCATATGATGCCCTGACGCTCGAATCTACCGTTGGGGCACGGGAATACATCTCGGCTATCACAACAGCATAGGATATCATCTTGAGCTTATCATCACCAAAGAATGATTTTTCTGAAATTGGAATAATTTGCATTTACATCACCAGAATTCTAGAGAGTTTATCATGGATCAAAGACCACCACTTTATTGTCACTACGAAATCCAAAATTATCTAGGTGAAGATCGAACTCAAATTTGTGATTAATATACACTGTCTGCATTAAATCGATAGCTTCCGCGTGATTAATATTAAACAAGTCGAGATTATGATGTAAACGATAATATTTATCAATATCTTTATGGTCTGGTGGTGGACCATCAGGACCAAATTCACGAAGATAATAATATGTGTCCCCAAGAAAAACTTCAATGGCATTTCGAAAACCGAAACTGCGCTTGGTGACATTGACATACTCGACAATGCTGACATCTATAACCTTACCGGATTCGGAAGAAAGCTCTTGATGGGCAATGATGTTGGGATACATCTTATTTTTTGGATATTCTGCTTGGGCGATCTTAACAAAATCAGCCCATCGATCTCTTTTGGAATTATCTGACTTACTAATCTTCAGGATAAACTTTTTAGGAAATCCGAAGAAGTATGATAATATATCATCTCTAGCGCGGGCCACATAGGTATTGGAATACATACCAGAACCAATTTTCTTGACGTGGTATTTTCTTGTGAGGGTTTTCATAAACTCCTCGATAGACGTCTCTTTGAGGGACTTCTTAATTCGCTTGGCGGATAATTTATCTAATTCTTGTAGAAGTTCCATCACATCACCAGAATTCGACCAGAAGCACTGCTGATTAGATTGTCGATATAGTATTCAATATCACGACCATACATACCGGCAGCATCAGCAAAATCTTTCAACTGGTCCCCGGTAGCACTAGGATGATATTTTGAATTCCGAACCTTGAAGACTTGGGGAGTGTCTTTGATCTTAACTTTGCCGGTTACCATATACTGAGCGATCATCTCATTGATGACCTCGAACCAATCTCTGATCTTGCCATCACGGGCAGACTTGAAAGTGGCATGGGCAGTCCAGAACCCCTTGAAGGTCAGTTCGTCATTGCGAACCTGTCTGTGATTGTTCGAGTATATGTGACGCTTGGTGTCATTATATTTAATGCTGAACTCACCGTCATCCAGAAGGGTCTGAGTTGCCATTTTGATATAATCTGACAGTTCCTCGTATCCCGGAAACTGTTGTTGCATCCTGCCGGTCCTGTAGCTGGCTCTGGCAAGGGCATGTCCAAATCTATGAGCGATCATCCACGGCGTCATGGGCTTCCACTCAGACCCCTTATTATTCGTGTAGATGATGAAGATGCCATCAGGGTCTTTTTCAAAATCCTTCTCGACCATCTTGTAGAGTTTCTCATCGAGATTCTTCTCAACAAAATCTAGGCTGACTTCACCCAACTCTGTGTGTTGATTCGCCTTGGGCGTATTCACAAAATATAGGTATAAATTTTCATCGACATTGGAGAATGACTTCTTGATACGTTCGACCATCTTAGGACGAGATACCATTCTTCGGTCTGCCTCTTTTCGGAAGCTACTGGATTTAGAGAAATCCCCGACATGCTGAACATCAGCAACCGGGGCTTCCTTTAGAAATTTAATGAATTTTGCCATGTAGTCCTCAATGATCAATCAAGGATTACTTATACTATTGGCTATGCTAGGTCTAGTTCCACCGAAAATTTATGGCATGACCATGCGGCCTTCAAATACCAACCACGCTTTTGGTGTTCGGCATAGTCCTCCCATGATCCACCATTGACTTCGATTGCCATATCTTCAGCAAGTTCCCAAATGTATGGGTTGGTGTCAGTCCAGTCCACAAGATCAATCATTGGTATACTCAGTACACACATTTCCCGGAATCATTTGACGATGTTGAATCCATCCCCGGAAGTTACCTGACCATATTTCCCATCTTTGAGGGGCGTCATTGGCCTGAAGCTTCTCAGGTGCTATGTGAGTAAATCCCATAGGCATCAGTGCGTTCATATCCGTTACATGTAGAGTAGTGGGAGACGCCTGATGCTCGAATGGACTAGCATGGCATGGTGTAGACTCGATCAGCCGCTTATAGATCATAGCAGCCTTCTCGGGACTCGTATCCAGCTTCCGGTATGATACCTGTGCGCAACATGATGCAGAGATAGCCAATGCCTCGGCCTTCTCTTGTTCCCAATGATCATGGTTTTCAAATTTCAGATAGCCATCCTTATAATAAGGAAGATGCCAATCATCAGGACCATCAAGAAGAACAGGTTTACTGATTTCATAAACCTCCCACATGACTTCGGCAAGATCATTAATTTCTGGCTGTGCATCAGGATGCTTTCGAAGCCACCACCAGTTATCATATGATGTGGCAGTTACCACAACCTTAATGTGAGTGAATGGTTCCAGCAATCGGTTGACGATTTGCTTGTGATACCCACCAGTTGCAAACCCTTCAGCAACTTCAACTGCCAAATTAAGACCGGTCAACCAAGCCTCCTCTCTGGTTCCAGTAAATTCTGCGGTCTGCATCATATCCGGATCATCTTCTTCCATTTCCCATCTGAGATATAATGAAACTGGCTCATTACACTCTTCCTTGGCCTGCATTCCCGGCTGGTTCTTTCCCCAATGATTAGGCATTGCCGGATTTTCTTTAACCAGCTCGATCATACGAGCAACAGGAATGGCCCGACTGGATGCAGCATTTCGAGAGAATGCCCGATGGGTCATTAGCTCGGCATGGATGAACCGGGGATATTCCAGTTCAAATGTTGTGATACGAACTCCATCCGGAGAGATAGAGTCCGCAATAACTTCAGCACTAATTGTCATTATTAAATTCCTTTGGAGCAACCCTAATGATATAATCTGTCCATGTTGGAGTAAAATACGGGAAATATTTATCACCAAACTTTGCAATTATGATGGGAGAATCATAATTGATAACCTCAGAGTCGATCTGCCTACCAATGTAAGCAACGAGATTGTGTTCCGGAATATACTCTCCCATCCCACGTCTAGTAGCCATACCAATCTTAGCACCTGCCCGCCTCAGTTCACACTCGTTCATATATGCATCTTCGTGAGGTTGAGTCCATTCAATAGTTTCGGCGGCTATTCTGTCAGAGATGATCTGACTACAATCTTCCTCAGACATAAAATCCTCTAGTTTAACATCCACTGAAGATATTTCAACGCTACACCATTCAGTTTCGACCTCAACCTCGGGAGCAAACAGTGCTTCTGTTGTGTTCTCAGACTCTGTGAATTTAAAGTAGAGATACCTGATCTTCATAGCATCTGAGGTGACTTCTTGTTGGGGGAATAAATCGAACATTTTTCTACTCATCGTATTTAAAGCCTTTAAATTTGTCTGTTAGTTCTGCATTGCGACCCAAGTCCATGACAGGAATGTCAGGTGCTGGCTTGGAAGACTTTCCGGTTCCTGTTAATGTCTGAGCTTTAGCATCGACATCATACAGTCTCATCTTATAATAATCAACCCCCATCACAAACTTTTCAAAGTTGCCGGTATCACCGAGACGGTTCTTCAGGATTTTGAATTGGAACTGACCTGACTTGGATAGTTCCTCGGTTGTGGTAATAGCGATCATGAAGTCAGCAGTAGCCGGAAGTCCGAATGACTCTGCCACGTTTGTCATGTCAACATCGGACATTGCATAACCGGTACGATTAACCTGAGTAGCCGTCACTACCGGCAAGTCAAATTCAATGGCCAGACCTCTAAGCTCTTGGGCAATGGACTGGATGTACAGGTATGAGTCCGAAGCCGAAGAAGCCTTGAGGCGAGATGATGCCATCAGATTGATATAGTCTACGTAAATGACGTCAGGAACAAAGTCCGACTTCATCGATAGATCATTTAGCAGTGCCCGAAAGTTACCGACATGGGCTGAACCTGTAGGAAACTGCTTAAACTTCAATTCGCCTTGAGATTTAGATCGAGCCTGCCCGACCTTTCCCATAAAACGTTCTTTGGAGGTAGTCTTCAGGGAGTTGATATTGATGTCTAGGAGATTGGCATCAATTCGTTTACCAATTTCCTCTTCAGACATCTCCAAAGAAATATATAGAACGTTCTTTCCATCCGAAAGATTATTGGCAGCCATCGAACACATCGATAGGGATTTACCGACATGGATACCAGCCATAAGCACACTAAGTGTTTTGTCTGGTAGACCCCCTTCTGTTATATCATCAAGGATATTAAGATTGAATGGAATTCGAGCATCGTGTCTGGTATAGAAATCGTGTCTGGCAGCAGCGTCAGCAAAATAGTCATGCCCGACATTCTTATCAAAGCACACGTTCAATGCGTCTTGAAGGATCGACGGCAGTGCATCCTTAGTCAGATTGTTATCTTTGCCGTCGATCACTTCAACCGATTTGATGATCGCCAATTGCAATGCCCTATCTTGGCACCACTTCTCGGTAACGTCGATCATCCAATCTGTTTTGTTGGCCTTTCCATCAAACACAGTGTCGATGATTCCATTGATACTAGGGAGCATCGCTGCCGTAATATGTGGGGAACTATTAACCTCTAGAACGATAGCGTCTTTATCAGGAAGGCAGTTATAGGTTCTTGTATAATCACCAACAACTTTGAATAGTGCCGCATGGTCATTATCAAAATACTCACGTTTTAGATGAGGACTTACGGTTCTAGTGTATGTGTCATTCTTGATCAGGTTCCGGATCACCAGTGATTGTATTTCCATCGTCATCAGTGTACTTTACATTTTGAGGGTTGAATAATATACTGTCTAAGATTTGGCCAACCAGAGAATTGAAATCCTCCTCTTGAAGGATCAATTCTTTTCCGGTCACGACAGTATGTTCGATGGATATTTTCGCGTAGTCGTCGTCTTCGAATTCTGTTACCTGCATGCGTCCATATCGAAACTGGACACCAGCATATATTCCCTCCCTGACTTCGATGATACAACCTTTGTCGTCATCAGGATCAGGAAGGATCATATAGTCCTTATGCTCCTCCATCAGTAACCTCCCCGTCTTCATCTTCACCGGGAAGAGATTGCATCACATTACTAAGCTCGAACTTCGATTGAATATCAGCAGCAAAGTTTGTGTGCTTGATGAGGCTACGCCAGAATGGGCCATCGGTGGCAATATCGGCCTTGCGACGGTTGGTTTCTGTTGGCTCGCCCGTGAGAGGGTCTACAGTGAGGTACCAGCCCTTCTTGGGGGATGTGATGTATCCAAACTCTACAGCCATCTCAAACAGGCCTGAGAACGTCTGGATGCCACCATTCTTTTTGACCGAGATTGGGATTTTGGATTTCTCATTAACAAATCGAGATTTCTCGACATTGATGATGAAATCGTAACCATCGATCTCTCCGGACGTGGTGTTCTTATCCTGATTACGTCCGACAATCCAAATGGTGTCAGCCGAATAATAAATGCCGGTACCACCAGAGACGATCTGTCTTGGGTGTAGTGACATTTCTGAGTAGGTGTGGTTGACAACCATCATAGGAATGTTTTTAAGAGTAAGGTGAGGTGTGACCATTCGGAACACACTCTTCAGTTGCTTGGCTCTTGTCATATCGGCCTTGTCACTTCCGGCCAGTGCATCATCAACTTCTTTCTTGGAAGCCAGATTACCAACCGAGTCCACCAGAACAAACACATCATCCTTGAGAGTCAGATTTTCGACCTGCTTGGCAAGTTCGAATTTAAGGTCTTCGATTGTCGTGATGGGAATGTGGAGAACTCGGGCAGGGTCGATACCAAAGGCTTCAAAATATTCCTTGGGGGCACCGAACTCTGAGTCAAAGAACATCAGGATACCGTCAGGCTTTTCGCGTAGAAACGCACCGGCCATCAGTAGAGCAAACGATGTCTTGAAGTGTTTCGATGGTCCGGCAAGGACTGTAAGCCCTCTGCTAAACCCGCCGTTAATCCGACCTGATAGAGCCACGTTAATCATAGGCACATGGGTCTGGATAAATTCTTTTTCGAATACTTTGGAATCTGATAGAAGATTAGTGTGCTTCAGCGTCGTGTTAGCCTGAAGCTTTTTCATTAGACTCATATACGTGTCCTTGTTATTATTGTTTTAAGACTGAGTTATGCTACCACATATTATGAGAAATGTCAACCGGTTTGATTGTTAGTGATCGGTTCTTGCCAATCAATATTCTCGATAATATGTTTAGTTCTGATTGGACGAGTGACCGCAATAAATCGCAGTCTATTACCATCTCCTCGACCAATGATATTTAGCGTGCCCACTCTGAGCATCCGGCCTAAAATGCCCTGATCGATAGTGATAGCCTCGATAGCCGACAATTTAATTTCATTGGTCGATCTGGAAAGGAAACCCGTCTTGTAGATGATTCTCCGGGACGTCACAATTCGCACGCTAGATGTGATGATTGCCCACCAAGTTCGAATTGCGACACCCCACACGATAACTGTAGGAATGAACGCCCACCATACGAGCAATCCAAATGATCCGGCAATGACTGCATTGAGTGCAAGTGCTGCCAGACCAACTCCATGAGGCAGCAATGCCATTACAGCATGCCGCCTATTGATGAAGTGGGTCCAATGATATCCAAAGTTAAGAACTAGGGATTCGTGGTCCGTGATTGTGCGATTGACGTAGTTCTTGTCCATAATTATTTTTCCTTAGCACCATTGGTTCCTGATGCATGGATATTACCCGTAACTTTGAACCCAAATAGCTCAAGAGCCTCGGTATCGCACATGAAGGCCGACCCCGGATAGAACACAAGACCTTCACCAGCACCAGTGATATTGAACTCACTCTGAATGTACGGGTCTGCAATGTTAATCTGATCGACCGCAGCATTCATTGCTTCGGCAGCAGCACTTACAGACTGAGGATCATCAAAGTTAATAATGATCGGAGTCATGTGAGGGATGATCTTGATATCAGAGGGCCGACTCAATAAATACGAGTCAAGTACCTGTGGATTGTGGATAAAATAATCCTCGGTTTCTGTGATGACTCGAATCCCAAAGATGAAAAATACATTATGAGGAATTTTCGAAACTGCGACCTTTGCCTGAACACCCGGTCCACCCCATTCGCCGTATACGATAACAGTAGAGTCTTCGTCAGCATCATCCCGGACGCGATTGGCAATCCCAAGAAAGGTCTTCTTGCGAACTGAAAGCCATTCGGCAAACCCATAGTGGCCAGATGTCACGTCTTCTCGGCGGGATTGAGCAATCACATCAGAGTCCAGTCCGCGACCAGTACCACGAGGATTAATTCTCACACCGGCATTGTTGCCATGAATTTTGATTTTAGGAAAATATGTGAGTTCGGGCAATTGACCAATACCAAATTTCGCATTGATATTATATACCGCACTTGAGAAGCCACTGATCTTTGGAAATTTCATAT
>Ga0196901_1000100_pt1 | contig 41819 bp, 51 predicted proteins | sample CB_VirMetaG_FD_169099 | JGI IMG/M metagenome (GOLD analysis project Ga0196901, IMG submission 169099) | Freshwater to marine saline gradient viral communities from Chesapeake Bay - CB_1504_1 Viral MetaG (v3) (version 3) | ecosystem: Environmental > Aquatic > Marine > Coastal | place: USA... | reverse complement strand
CGTCAATAAACACCTGGTCTGTTTCCTCTTTGTCAATAGTGAGTCTTCCATTGACTGTATACTTTTGAATGTTGTTAACACATTTTCTAATATCAGGGTAATCCTTTTTAATCAACTTAATGAAGTAGTCCCTGTTCTCTTCAGTAAGAGTAATGTGTTCATAATTAAGAATAGCACTACACCGTTTAACGACTTCTAATATAGGAGGGGTTAAGTCAAAGTTCTGACATCTGCTCTGTAATGCTGGAATGATCTTATGAATGTAATTACATGTTAGAATCCATCTCGTTGTTCTGCTATACTCTTCAATAGCATTACGAAGAGCTTTTTGAGACTCTTGCAAAAGACCATCACACTCATCTAAAATGATAACGTTAATCTTACCTTTAGATGGTCTTTCTTTTGCATATGATATAGCTTTCTTACGAATAGATTCTATATCGTTTTCATCAGATGCATTTATATAAATGTAATCACATTTTATAAGATCTTTTACGATAATCTTTGCTAAAGAAGTTTTACCGATACCTGGAGGTCCAGCAAATAAGAGATTAGGTATCTCTTCTTTTTCCTTAAATTGGTTAAACACTCGATAATTATCATCAGTTAAGATAATATCATCGAGTGTTTGTGGTCTATACTTTTCAACGAAAAGAGAATCGAACATATCATTATTTACTATCAGACGAGCCAAATCCATCAGCCCCTCTGTTAGTATCAGACACTTCGTCAGCCCATTCAATAATAGGTTGCAACAATCTATAGACAACTAATTGTGCACAACCTTTACCTTTTTCGATTACAGCGTCAGTATCGGAAAAGTTATACAACTTAACACCTAGATCACCTCTGTATTGATTATCAATAACACCAAGATGAGGTTGTAAGCCATGTTTGAAACCTAGACCAGATCGAGGTTCAATTCGAAACCAATAACCAGGGGTAATATCTGCAAGAGTAAGACCGACAGGCACAACTGCACTACCACGAGCTGGAATAGTCGTATCTTCTACAGCAAACAAATCATAACCAGAATCACCAGTCATACATTCTTCATTGTTTACTGTAGGTAGTTTTGCATCATCATGCGTCTTCTTAAACTTAACAGTCAATGCTTGTTTATCTACATTAACCCAGTTTGTATTTGATTCATATACATCACACATATCGCTCATACAATCATAATATATGTTGTACTACAAAATTAAACCATTAAATATTTGGCAATGGATGATATACCAAGTCATGATATAGGTGATTTAGTTGATCAGTTAAAGAATGCTGAAAAATATCTTAAGAAGCCAGAAAAGGCAGAAGAAGAGTTTAACTTAGATCCTGAAGAGCTTGAAAAGTTTATACTTAACAACGCTGGTAAGCTTGTAAAGAAATCAATTGAAATGGTTGATGAAGTAAAACAATATGTTGAAACTGCTCCTGAAAGTAGAGACGTATCAAGTCTGTCTGAATTAATAAATGCTTCTTCATCTGCTATAGAAACTCTTTCTAAAATATTAGTTCAGAACAAAAAAGATAAAACACAGAAAGAAGTTAAACAGATGGACATCGACGGTAAGAAGCAATTAATGCAAGGTGAGTTTAATGCTAAGATTATGCTCTCTAGAGACGATGTTATGAAAGAGTTATTTGCTAAAGTTGAAAGAGAAGAAAAAGATATTACACCGACACAGTCCCAAGAGTTGTAAGACTATCAGCTACATTTTTATAAAACCCGACTTCTTTCTTTAAGTAGTCGGTTTTCTTTTCCAACCCTTCTAAAGTAAACTCTATTGCTCCTTTTTCCTTTAATTGTAAGTTATCAGTATCATCTTGAGGGTCATACTGCTCATAAAAAGTAATTATATCATACAAGCTTCCATAAAACTCAGTTAAGTCAGCTTCAAGCTCTTCTTTAGCTACATTATATATTCTATCGTAATGATAGTAATCAGCTACTAAATTACTACCATGAGCTTCTTTACTATCTGAAAAAGGTTCAGATAATTGATACATATTATGTCTAAACAAACTAGTACAAAATCTTGACATATAACCTGTTAACAACTTAGTATTAGGTTTTAATTTATTCTCAACAGATGTAGCAAAGTTAACAGGTACTAACTGTTCAACTAAATCATCTGAAACCAAATTAAAGTCAACATCATATATAGCCAATAAAGAGTCATCAGGTAAATATTCTACATTTCTTAATAAGCCTATACTATCAGAAATTTCTTTAAACACCTGAACTTTATCTTTTAGTACTTTATTAAATCTTCTTTTTACTGGAGCTATTGAAGTTAAATATCTTTCATACCAAAACACTTTATATTGTATTTCAGAATATTTTGATATACCTCCTTTATCTAAATCAACAAATATTTCAGATTGGCTAGTAATAGGGTCTATACCTACTAATGACTTTCTCCATTCAATAAAATTATCTAATTGATTAACCCCCTGAGCTAGTAATAATCCAAAGTTAGTAGCTTTGTTATATAACTCTTTTTCATAATAGACGTTTAGGTCATATAATTTTGGGTCTATGGTTGTGTAATATTTGTAGCTCATTTAACCTCCTTTACAAATGGGTTATCAAATAAGTAAGTTTTAACCCCAATCATATTATTAGTGTAAGTGCCTTTTGAAAAATTATGATCTACTTGTACTGCAAAATAAGTACCAAAGACTTTATCATCATACTTACTTTCATTTACCCCAGCTTTTCTTTCAAAACTAAAAAACTTACCTGAACTTCTAAAAGTAAGTCCTTTCAGTTTAAGTTCGATGGCGTTATTTAAAAATATCATATTCTTTAATATTTCATTTCTACCTAATCCTAAACGCTGATCTGGTTCTGTATCATTAATAGAAAATATATTTTTATAATTTAGATTGTTTTTTCTAAATTGATTTAAGAAAGTATTGGTGAATATCTCTTTACCTGAAACAAATAAGGGATACTCATTATCTCCTTTAACAAAAAAGTTATAATACATATCCATTGTTGAGCTAATATTGTTGTTAGATAAATCTATTTGAAATTGTTTATCGTTAGTTTGATATGAATGAACAGCGGTAGTAATTAATTTTGTTTGAGTGTCTATACCACTCATGTTAAAAAAATCATAGTTATTAACCATTGAATATTCCCCAAATGTTAAATTATTAAATGGCATATTCGGAGCTCTTTTTTTAACATTTGTATCACTAGTTATACTTTCTGACCCTAAAAATATTGTTTCATTATGTAATGCTCCACCAGAAGAGCCTAATTCGTTTTGAAATATTGCATTTTGAAAATAATCTTTATAACTTATTAAAGTATATTTTTGACTATATCTGTCTTTTCTAAGTAAACAAGGATCATGCGGAGGAGCAGAAGAAGTGTGTCTTTTAGATACATAATTAATATCATCTAATACATTAAATTCTCCAGGTGAAGAATAAAAAAGAGTAGATGTACCTAAATCAAATAAATCATAATCTATTACGCTTCCATTTTGTTCAGTTCTTTCTCCTGAACCACCTACATCTAGTCCCTGTATTATAATATTTTTTAATATATCGCCTGTATATGCTCCTCTACTATCATCATCAGAATGCGCAATATCAGTACCCTCATTAGAGGAAACTATTTTTGCTGAACTAAAAAATAAATTTTTCTCTCTTAAAATTTCTAAATCTGTGTCAACTAAAGTTAATTTCTTAAATTTAATATTATCATCATTTTGAGAAACAGTATCTTCATTTTCAATAATAGCAAATGAATATACTAAAGTAGATAATGGTTTAATTTTATCTATTTCTTCTCCATTAACCAAGTCTTTAAGTTCTGGTTGTATATAAACTAATAAGAAATCTCTACAATCATTACGAAAGAAAAATTCATCTATATATGTACCGCTTCCATTTTTAGGTTGTCTTGCAAAATAATTTTCTTGCTGATCATTTTGAAGATTATAGTTACTTCTTTCAATAGCATCATCATCATTTCTTATAATACATGTACCGGTAGCTGCTAATTCATGAATATTGTCTCTAATGTTTAAAAGTTCTATAGCTTCATTAGTCAACCCTAACACTTGACCGTTACCATTATACAAATAAACATAGTACTTATATTGAACATCATCAAACCTAAAATTTAAACTAGCTTGATTTAATGTTTCATCTATAAGAGGTAACCCAGTAGTGGGTGTATTTTGAAAATTAGCCATTTTGATTTATCTGTGAAACTATTTGTTTTATATACTGTGGTTTTATATATTTTATAACCGAACCAGATTTGGGCATAATCACTGGATTAGATATTTTATTAAGTTCAGTAATACACCACCACAAAAATATACTACCGTATATATTGTAACTAATTATAGTCCAAGGTACATTTCTATCTAGTGTAAAACTATCAATATAAATATCATCAATATCTGAAGGGAAGGAAATAGAAGTTTTTAAATTATAAAAATATTCATTATTTTCAGTTTCATATAACTTAAAAATATTTTCATATCTATTATTACCTAATATAGGTAAACCATCTATATTTCTTTGATAATTACCTTCCATTATTCAAACGATTGAGTTGTTGCTTTTACTACATTATCAGTAACTGTAGCAAATAATAAATTTTTGGTGGTTGCAATCATAGGTTGTAAAGTCATTCTTATTTCATACATATCAGGTACTATAGTTTTTAGTTTAGCTGGTATGGAAACATTTTCATTTGTAGATGATATACCACCTAGATCTAAATCCATTAATCTTGTACTACCCCTATAGTTAACAACTAAACTAGATACATAACAATATGGGGCTCTTCTATTACCAGGAATAGTCACATCATATAACACTGGAGGTTCAACTATAATTTTATCTTGTCTTAAAGGTAAATTTTGGTACATTAACAATAATACAAGTTTATAATTGTTTAAAACATCTTCATAAGTAGCGGGTGATGTATTATAAAGAGGGAATACCACTTCTATTGCTGGTCCTTCTGAAGGATATTGATAGTGTTTAGCTCTTTCAATTTTTGCAGTACCTGCTTGAGAAAGCAATTTACCGGTACCGGCTACCACTTCAGTAAAACCAGTACCTGAGTTAATTAAATCTATTAAATTACCGGTAATATTTTCAACAGATTCACCAAAACTGTTGTTAATATCTAATACTCTAGTGTTAAGGTAAGGTATTTTATATTGAAAACCTGTTGGACCTACAAAGTATAATTTTTGATAAGGAAATAAAACCGATTCTAAATCAGGATTATTATACTTTCTAAAAATAGCTTGTAACGTATCAACGTTATTATTAAAAGTTGTAATACCGTTAGCTATAGCGGCTCCTGTTTGTGAAAGGAAAGATGGGGCTGGGTTAGATGGATCAGGGGGACCCGCTTCCCCTGGTGGTAGGGCATTGGGTTTTACTTTTTCTCCAAATGCTCTTAATCCTTTTTGTACATAATCTGTAGCAGAATTAAAAAAGTCAGTCAACGACTTAACTGGGGTACCTTCAAAAATAGATAAAGTGTAAAGTGCTTGAGCAATTATATTATTAACTAAAAAATATTTTTCTTTTAAGAAAATATATGGTGTTTCATCATTAACATTTCTAAATCCTTCATTTCTATATTCTTCTGCATTTCTACCCATTTTACTAGTTTTAGGAGAAATTGTCCACATATAATCATTCAATACATTTACAGTAGTAGTTAAATTATTATTGTTATCTAGATTATCTTTTAAATGATTTCTTATAACACTAAAAGGGGTAGGTAACCCACTGTAGTTAGGGTTTGGAGCTGCGGGTATAGGAGGTTCATACCCTAAACTATATAAGGAATTAGGTATAATTAGAGGTGTATATACCTCTTTATCTTTAGTTGTATTCGTACCTAAAAATGTATAACTAAGTCCCATTATTATTATTTAAGAGTTAACACCACTTCTGTAATCTTTAACATTACTAACTACGTTAAAATAGTTATTGTTAGTGGTTGAAGGAGCTAATACATTATTAGATGTATTCTTTTGCAGCATAGCGGCCATCATTTTAGTTTGTTCTGTTGTTGCTTCTAATAATTGACTAAAGTCATTTCTTAATTTTAAAAGCGGGTGATCAGGGTTAAATGATTTTTCATCATAAACAGGGTTTACTTGATTTAATAACCCACCGCGCCCCGTACCTTCAGGTATGTCAGAAGGATAAGGTATATAATTTGAATCTTCAAAAATAGGTGTAATATTTGTATCTTCGGTACCCGGAGTTAATGATTCTTTTTCAGCTTCTTCTCTTTTTTGATATTCTTCTTCTCTAATTTGTTCTAAATAACTTTGATAAGATTGATAATAATTATCTCTAATTCTTTTACCCATCTTACCTCCATGATAATATTTACCGGTTTTTAAGGCCCAAGCTTTGTAATCCATTGTTTCGATATCTGGAAATTCATTTTTTATTGTTTCTCTTAATTCAGCAGATTTTCTTTTATATTTTTCATTTAGTTCTGCATCTGTCTTTCTAGCATCTACTTCGTCTTCAACAGCTGTTATAAATAAACCAAATTCTTCAGCTAAAAGATCGGAAACTTTACCGAATAAATTTTTAGTTAAATTATAAAAAGGTAACAGTAATGTTTCTTTTAATATAGTCCAACTCATACCTCCCTGAGCTTCGTCAATAGAAGGAAATACTTCATCACCGTTTAAGAATTTTAACCCCATAACAAATGGGTCATAACTACCAAATAAACTTTCAACAAAAGGAATAAAATTAGTTAGTGAAGGGTCTTTTTGAAAATCACTATACTGTAAACCTACTTTACCGAAATAACTTTTAACGTTTTGTTGACCTTGTTTTATGTCATACATTCCTTCCCTGAATATATCGCCAAAAGATTTAAAACCAATAGGTGTGTTTTTTAAATTAGCATAATCAGCTTGAGCATCATCACTTATTGCATCTGAATTAATTAACCAATTTAAAGCATCAATACCCAATCCTATTACAGTACCTATACCAGGAAACATATAAGCAAACCCAGAAGCTATATCAAGAAGACCTTCTATAGTTTTACCTTCTTGATTTAATATTTTATCCATTCCTATACCAAGACTAAGTAAGAACCCGATCCCTGGTAATTTTTTAAATAACCAACCACCTACAGCTTTACCTCCTTTCAATATAGGGTTGAATAACGCTTTAAGAGGTTTTAAAAATGGTTGTAAAAATTTAAATCCTTTTAAAGCAGAGAAAAATTTAGTTACTTTTTCCCCTAATTTTACTTTAGTAAATAGTTTACCTACTCCTTCACTTAACATAGAGGCTATTTTTGGTATAGCACCGGTTAAACCTAACGCAGTTAAAAAAGGTTTTAAGTTAAAGAATCTTCCTAATGCAGCCCCTATTGCAGGTATACCTATAAATTTTAAAAGTGCCGGTAAAATAGGTCCTAAAAGACTACCTAACATTCCTAACAATCCAGAACCACCTCCTTTTCCGCCAGATGTTAGATTAGTTATATTATAAGTATCTTCATCTTTAAGTGCTGCAGCAGCTTTTTTAGATATATCAACTAAAGTTACCGGGGTAGGACCCTGCTTTACTTTTCTTGGATTTTTGCTAGATTGTTCTTTTTTTTCTTTTGCGTTAAATTTGCCTAATTCACCTTGATAATTTTGATGATTATTATTTTTACTTTTATCAGCAGTAGAAGTATTTTTAGCTATTTGAGTAAAAGATTTTTCTACTTTTTTCTGGAAGTCAAGTTGCTGTTTAACGAACTTGTTAAACATATCCGCAAATTGAGCAGCAAATATAGTTGACTCACCTGTCATCTATATTATTTATAGGGGAAGTTAAGAGAACAGATCGTTTGATACGTCTACAGAAACACCATCAATAGTAGTTAAATCAGTTTCTATTTGTTTTATTGATTGAATAAAAGATAATATTTTTTTAACAAAATTACCAGGTAGTTGTTCTACAAGTTCTAACTTGTCGTAATAATTCATATTACGTAAATTTACTGTAGTATCTTCTATAGTAACTTCATTAATATATTTTAAAATTTCACTAGTATAAAGTTCACTAACAATTTCTTGTGTTGAAGTTTTCTTGGTTAACTTTTTGGAAATTTGATTGTTAATTGTTGAATCGTAATTTAAATCAGGAACTTTTACTTTAACTGATAGATCTTTTAAAGATATTTCTTTTTCTTCAAATAAATCTTTGTAATCATATTCAGCTATTTTTTTAATTACGTTATTTACGTTAACTTTACCATCTTCATTTTCATATACATTACCTACGGTAGAAGATCTAAAACTAAGAATAATGCTAGTTCTATCAAATGTAGTCAGAGAATTTAAATCTAATTCTTCTTCTGAATTTTCAACAATTATAGTATTGAAGGTATTGTTAAAATTCATCAAACCACTAGCATCAGAAGGCATGCTAGATAGAATGGTTTTTTGTTGTTTAAGGGTAAAGGGTAAAAACTTTGACTTTTTACCCAATGAGGGGAGGAAGATAGAAAGACTTTTCTTTTTGTTAAGTTCTTTTAGCTTATTTAAAATTGCTTTACTATCTTCGCTCATAAACTTATTTACTTACTATTTTTAGATTTCCATGCTTCTAACATTGCAAGAACCTCTAATTTGAGATAAGGTGTGTTATGTTTTACCCACGACTTTTCATCTCTATCATAATAGTAGCACGCTAACTCTCCTACTTTTTGACCTGAAAGACAAGATTGCATATACGCATATAAGCTTAATTGTAGAGCGTAAGTGCTAAATTCACAAGCTGGTAAATGAGATAAAGGGTCCAACATATAATCCCCATATTGATTAGTAAATGTAAACTTTTTATTAGTCTTAAAATCAAATAGGTTGAAATACTTTCCTTGCGTTTCATATACGTCGGTGGTGCCTGCTATTTTGTATTCGTGTAGCCATAGTTTCTTTTCCGGTTCAATCTTTGATCTATCTGGTTGCCAAATACGTTCAATAGGGTCAGTGTAAAGTTCTTTTTCTTCAGAAGTAATATCCTTATCATGAAGCCAATTTTCCATAACAAGGTGAATAGATGAACCATAAACACATGCTTGCTTATTAACGGTTTTCCATCTCTCTTTTATTTCATCTTGAGATACCCCTTCGCGGTCAGCTACTAGTTTAGACATCTTTTCAAGTTCAAAAGGTTTCTTGAACTTACCAATCAATGTAGTGGCACTTAAGTACTTTTCGTTAGTTACGGGGTTTTTATACGTATGTGATGCTGGATCAAATTCTAACATTCAATCATTATAACATACTTCTAAAAAATACCATCTTCCTCATCATCATCTTCTTCTTCAACAATAATTTCAGTATCTATATCATCTATAAGTTGTTGAAGGCAGGTAACAATATACTTGCGTCTCTTCTGTTTAAAGACCTCGATAAATTCGAGTTTAGCTAACCTTGTTACTATCGGTGCGTAATATTTTTTAGGTACATACAGTAAAATGGACCCATTTTTAGGGTCCATTATAATAGTATCGCAAAATTCTTCGCACACAGATAGAGCCAAATCAAGTATTGCCTCGTTATCCATGTATATATTTATTGTCTCACCTGAGGGGTACCATTGTACCAATGAGCTCTAGCTGTTAACGTACCAGAAGAGCCAGCGCAGCTTAATTGCTCAGTATTTGACATGCCCATAACAACAAATTTTTCACCGTTAGGAATAATAAAATCGTTCAATGAAGCAGGGTCTACACTTTCACTATTGCCAGATTTTATCTTAAGATCACCTCCAGTTGTATTAAAGATCACAACTTCACTACACTTAACAGCAATATCAGGTTTAACGTAATTTGAAGCACCAGTTAGTGTAAATACTATGTTATAGCATTTGTTTAAATTTACATAAACAGTATTTGATGGAATATCGGGCATGTAATAGGCCATAGAAATATTTAATCTGCGTATGGATTATATTTACCTGATGCATGCAATTTAAGATTTTCATCTATCATTTTTTGAACAATACCCCCTCCTCGTTTGTAATCTCTATTCAAGGTAGGGTACATAGCCCTATTCAAATCCCACTTCTTGCATGCATGATACTTAGCGCTCTCTAATGATCTAAAGTAAATAGGGTGATCATCTTTAGTATTATGCCAACTATAGTTTAAACGCATACCGCAAGTAGTAGGTAAATAGATATCTTCATCGAAAACTTCGTTAGTTACTGGATCTGTTTCTCCTTTGTTGTATCTAACAATTTCTATTCTACATGTATGATAATCTCTGATAATATAATATCCTTTATTATCATCATGATGCCAGGTATGCCAATATTCGGCTTTTGATTTAGCCTTAGATATAGATCGTCCCATTAGTTGTAAACCCAAACGTGTACTTTTTTATTGTCTTTTGCTTTTGGTACGAAACCTTCTTCTACAAGATAATCAATTATTCTATTGATACATTCTTGGGCTTCATCCTTTTTACTTGCATCGATGTTGGGAGGGGTTTTGAGAAAAACATTTTGATTTTTAGTTAAAGCAATATCACAATTACCAACTTTAAAATATTTAGACCCTAAAGTCAACAATTTTAAATCCGGAATGGACTGAAAAAAGTTTTGAACTTTTGGCATAATAGTATTTATTATTCTGCAAAACCTGTTTCTAGAGAATAAACTAGCTGACCATTCTCATCATTCTTATCCTGAACTAGGATTACCTCAGTAATTTCTTGCAAACGCCAATTAATATTATCTTGAACCTCTTTATGAGCATCCATAGCAGTAAAAGCGTCGACATCAATTACTTGTTCTGTAGTTTTTGTCATAGTATCAATATCTTTGACACACACGATAACTTTATATGCGTTCGTTTTCATATACAAATATTATAGCGTTAATCTGACCTTAATCAACTAAATATTTTTATGGTCGGAATAAGTTCAATCATATCAGGGTTAGCCGCTCCGATATCAAATGTTATAACGAAATTTGTTACTCGTAAAGAGGATCAAATGCGTGTTCAGGCTGAAATAGAAAAGATTCAAAAAGATTTTGAAGCTAAAATCATAGAGAATCAAAATAACGTTCTACAAGCGCAAAAAGATATAGTATTAGCTGAAGTCCAAGGTCACTGGTTTCAACGTAATTGGAGACCAGCTTTGATGTGGATAATCATATGTGTTATTGCTAACAATTATCTTATTGCTCCCTTAGTTAATCAAATTTCAACAGTATTTGGTGGTGAAAGTATATTTCCTGCGTTAGACCTACCGGATAAGTTGTTTAATTTAATGACAATTGGTCTAGGAGGCTATGTTGTTGGTAGAAGTGCTGAGAAAATAGTACCTCAATTAGCAGAAACAAAGGCTTTAGTAACTTCAGGAACGACTCCTCAACAACTAGAGGAAAAGAAAGTAAATAAAGCTCAATTCAGAGAAGCTGTTGCAACAGCAACTAGAAGACCTGAAACACCAAATATTGGCCCTAGATTCTAAATAAAGCAGTAGAAGTACCTCTCTTAAAGATAGCTAGTGAAGCCCACTTATCTAGAGAGGTATTTTCATATAAAGAGACTTTAGGTCTTGGGTGTAAGAAATGAACCTGACTACCTTCAATTTCATAGTCACCTATAGCCGCACAGTATAGATGCTTATAGCCTTCTGAATGACTCAAAGACATTTGCACATCTTTAAAGTTTTCATGAACTAATCTATAAATTGAAGGTAGATTTGAGGTTCCTGACTCACTGTAGATCTTAAGTAGATCTGATTGAAAAGTTTGAGGTGATGCAAATTTTACATGTTTGGATGTTTTTGTTTCCTTTTCATAAGGACTATTATGAGTAGAAAAATATTTTTCTAATAACATGTGATTATCTGCATCCATATATGTTTATTTATCCTAATAGTAAATTATCTTTATTACTTTTGTCACTATAAACTTTATCCCAACATTCCCCGCATAGTTGACCGCACCCTTCTACATAAAAGTTACGATAATCTATATGGGTGTGTTCGGTATATGGTGTTTCGGCATCACAAAGTACACATTTATCCATTTTAACACCATCTGTTTCTGTAATAATATTACTCATATCTTTATTATATAAATTTACTTGTTATTTCAATTTTATACTAACTAAAGAAGCTTGGAAACCTCCATTTCCTCTTAATCCAACATGAAATTGTAAATCTGAACCCGTGTTAGGTATAATATGATAACCAAAATTAGATCTACCGTCCATTCTCCCGTCATCGTTGCTACGTAAATCAAAATCTAAAATTACATTTTGATTAGATAATTGATTTCTATATCCAAAAAACCCACATCTTGTTTCTCCATTATTACTACAAAATTGAAAATGAAATTCATCAATTTCATCCCACGTTAATGAAGTATTACCAGTAACTGTTCTTATATTATCTATATTAACTGTGCATATAGAATAGTTAACATTTAATTGAAATCCATATCCAAATCCTAAATAATCCAAACTTGTTCCAGATGCTATAGCAGCACTTATATTGGATATATTATAACTTAAAACGTTAGGAGGGTATCCATTAGACATTGCAAATATACCGCTTTCACCTTGACTACAAGATATATTTTTCTGTGTATTTGGAGATGTAGTAGTAATTTGTCCAGCACTGCTTACATAAATTGGTCTTGTAGAAGAACCAACTAACCCAGTAAGTTTTAATGATGCCATAGTAGGGGTTATAGCATTAGACAAAATTTGATCAAAAGTAACATTATCAACATTACTACTAGCAATTCTACCAAGTACGCTATTTTCGTTTACGCTAATACTATCTGGTGGGAGTTCGTCAGTAGATGAATTACCTAATAAACTATTAGCAGACGAATCTGGCAATACATCATAATTTACTTCTCCAACTTTTAACTGGTTACTATCAATCAAAATAGAAACTCCATCTACATCGACATTTAAATTATCGTTGTTTAAAATTAGTCCATTACCTATGTTTGCAGCTAAACCAATTTTATCATATCCAGCTTCAACAGCTGCATTATCGTTCTCTAAAGATACTGAACCCTGGTAACCATTTTTTCTTGCATATAATCCAGAACCAAGTTTAAAATAATCACCCGGCATTGGGTTTAAGGAAGCTACAGTAGTAAAATCATTAACAGTACCTAGATATTTTACACCAGTAGCATTACCAATACCGCTTCCATCGCCGATATAAAGTCTTTTAGTGTCAGTTGTAAACCCTAACTCACCTTCAGCTAGGGAAATTTGTTTTCGTTCATCGTTAGTTCCTTTTCTAACTAATGAACGTATAATAGTGTTATCTGTTATTTCTACGCTAGCCATATTATCTAAATTTTAAAAGTGTTGTACCTAAAACATCATCACCGTTTATATCTTTCAATACATGATTAGTGTTAGCACTACCAGGTATGGTAATTAAATTTTGAGGGTAATTTTGAGTGTTAGAATTATATGCATTATAAAATGCACCATTTAATGCTCGTACATCAGGTGTACCTTCACCTCCATTAGGTGTAAATGTAGCGCCTGAACCAATACCTACCCCTTTTCTGTTAACTATACCATCATTATAACCCGGGGCAATTGAAGTAAATACCATAGTAGAATCACCCGATGAATAACTTACATTATATACAGAACTAAAATAACTATCTGCCTGTAAAGCGGTTAATGTGGCATCTGCTACTTCATCTTCTGTTGTAGCAGATTGAATATCTACTTTTACTAAATTAGTTATATAACCTCTATGTTGAGAATTTATTGATATAGAAGGAACAGTAGCAGTACCATCTACATCATAATACACACAAGTTCTATTACCTAAAGAATCGTAAACTAAAAAGTATTTACTATTTGATAAACTTGCTTGAGCAGGAAAATTAGTAATACTATGACTTGCTTGTAATCCCCTACCACTTAAATATGCTGCTTCAGTACTTAATACTAACCAATCATAAAAACTAGCAGAAACTTTACCGTTGCTACTATCACCGGCACTCACACCAGAACCAGATTTACTTTCATATGTTGCAGCATTAGCATAAGTAACAGCTGTATCTTCTATAGCATATGTTAATGTACCTGGGCCTTGAGCATAATCTATATCATATGGTTCAGTAAAACCTTTTACTAAACATTGAATGTAAATATCATCTCCATCTAACCAAGCATCAAAGACATATTCTCCTAAACTATTGCTTATTGTATTAATAGCATTTACTACATTGGCTTGTAAATCTGTACTAGTAGTGGAAAAATTACAACCAATAGTTTGGGTTTCAGGGTATGTAGCTTTATATGTTTCAAAAGCAGTAGGATCAGTAGGGTCTTTTATAAAAATAGAATAAATTACTCCATTACCTCCAGGTAATATAAAAGCTTTATTTTGATAATCTCCCGAGTCAGCAGGATCCGTCTCTGCAAATCTACCTATTTTAAAATTAGCATAAGCTCCTTGATTAGATATACAACTTAAAGGCAACCCAGTTGTCAAAACCGTACCAGGAAAATCTTGTTTATTAAGAAAATAGTAAGGGTCGGTAACATATCCACCTGACAATTGTTCTGTATAGTTATCTAAGTTGCCTAAATTTCTTCTTACTGTATTAGCTGAACTACTACCCACACTAACTAAATTACCGGTGATTTGAGAAGCATTAATTTTTGTAGTAGCGTAATTATTGATACCAGTAGTAAGTAAATTGGCATCAGTAGCTGTAGCAATAGGAAAGGTAGGACTAGCATCTAATTTACTAAATCCTGATGCTGACATAAACCCGGGGTTAATTGCATCGGCATTAGAGTGGTGCTGGGTTAATGTAGCTGTATCTTGAAATCCTAAACCACCGTGTGAAATATTAGTTAATGTACCAACAGATAATTCATTAGAACCATTAAAGGTAAGTAAAGTTGATGATTCGGTATCAGTAGCAATATTAATATATAAAGTATCTGAGGCATCTAAAGCTAAACCAGCCCCTACTTTATCAGCAGATAATGTTGCAGCTCCAGGTACTAATTCAAGATGATTATTTGAATTATATCTTATAGTACTACCATCAACTCTTGATGATAAAAGATACCATGAATCGGTAGATGTATAATCTGATGCAGTTAAAGTATAATATAAATTATTATCTAAAGTAGTATCGCCTATAACAGAGTTAGTAGATACTCTGGCTGTATTAAAGGTTTTATTACCTACAATGTTTCCTCCTGTGGAAGTACCATCACCAGCAAATACGCGCTTGGTGTCAATAGTGTAGCCTAATTCACCTTCATCTAGTATAACGCGCTTTCTTTCCTGGTCAGTACCTCTACGAATTTTTATTTTTGCTGCATCTACCGTCGGCATATATGATTATTTATTAAATTAGTATGAATCTAAAGACTTAGTAAAGTCATATTCATCAATATATTTGCTGACAAGATCTTTTGCTATTCTGAAGGTTTTATTTATTTCATCTTTATTTGAACTGAAAATATGAACCCCGAACAAAAAAGCCGGGGTTACTTTAGTGACAGCGGAGATATACTCTCCTTCATCTTCACTCTTTCTAATTAAATAAAAAATAATATCTTGGTCATTAATTTTAGACATCTAACAATTCTTGTACTAAGATTTCCTCTGCATTCCCCTTTCTTTCTGTACCAGTTTCGCTAATTGCTTTTCCTATCATTTTATCATATTTACCTTTTCTGTGATGTAACAATACCTTTTGTCCAGGTGTTATGTTAACATCAATACCCATATCAATAAAAGCTTCTACCTTTTCGTTATTAACTTCAACATTTACACCATAACCATTCATTACAAAAATATAACCTTCTTGAGGTAAAATAGGTTCTTGTGCAGCTGCTTCAACAGTTTGAGGTACACATGATGCACATGGCTGATAAGTCGGAGTTACTACTGGTGTGCAACAAGTTGGACTTGTCATCTTAACTGTTTCATAAAAATCAATTTGACAAGATTGACCACAAGTTGGTAAAGGTGTACTATAGCACGTTGTCGGTGTTGGAGGTGTACATACCGGGCTTGGATCGCATTGAGCTATAGGCTGTACGCAATTAGTACAGCAAACGGTGGTTTGAATAGGACGATAAGCATGATTATGTTTTTCAGGCTTAGTAAAGTTTTTACTATAAGGTGATACTTTATAACCATTACATGTGTTGCTACCACAGCAAACATTAGCAGTAGAACAGCTAGATTTTAGAACATTTTGAGGTTCTATGCAATAAACAGGAGCAGCAGAAGGAGTAGGTAAAGGAGTACAACATGAAACATACCTACTATTGCTTTTATTTCTTCTGAAAAAACGAGATAGCCATTTAAACATAACGAGCATATTTAAATGGCTGTATTTAAAAAATCAAGATATATTAGTAATAATACCATTAGTAATTGTTAATGTAATGGTACTATCATCAGGTGCTTTTACTTCTAATGATTGAGTAGAACCTCTTAAATCATTAATAATAAACTCGTCAGCACTTAAAGAAATAACACTAAGGTTAGAATAACCAGTACTTAATGTTTCTATACCTGATGTTGAATTGTATGTAGAATCAATAAGGCTACCAAACTGTTCAGCTGTAGGAACATCTCCAGTTTCGAAGTAACCTTTTAATGTGCTTATACTTTCTCTTGACATACTAATATTTATTTAGCAGCAACAGCAGCAACTGTATGTTGCTCTTCCTGCAGTACTAGGGCAAGATGTAGCAGCACTACAAGTAGTGCAAGTCGTACAAGTCGTACAAGTTGTACATGTGGTACCACAACAACAAGCAGCACCGCAGTTGTTAGGATAAGTAGTTGATTCTTTTTTAGGTTTTTGGCTACTGAATGATTCGCCACCGCAACAAGAGGAGTAATTACAATCGCTCATATATCTATTTATTGAACCGGGGCTGGTTCTGCGGCAGGAGCGGCGCCTCCTTCAGGTGGAACGTCGCCTCCAGTTACATCAGGGCCGCCTCCTTCTGGTGGGGGACCGAAATCAGGGGGTAGGCCTGAACCGCCACCAGCGGGTATTGCACCACCACCGGCTTCCATTCCTTCTCCCCCTTCGGCTCCACCAGAGGCAATAGCCTCTCTCCAATTAGGACCACTAGCTTCAATCTGAGCTAATTCCCAAGTGAGTTCTTTGTCCTTGCGTAAAAATTCTCTATTAGCTTTAACTTCAATATCAGACCAACCTAAGTACTTCTTCTGAGCCCAAGTATTAGAAACAAACTCACTATTAGTTAAACTTGACCAGTTATTAACTTTAAGCTCAAGCTTTTGCTGCTCTCGCATTTCAAAGAAGTTAGAAGGTACATTAAACTCTAAATCTAAATTAAGTTCTTTTAGATTATATTTCTCCCATATCTTCTTAAGTTTAAGATGAGTTATAAAGCCATTCTTTAATCCTGCAGCAAACTGCATTTGCATACGAATAATGAAACGAGCAAACTTAAGCTCTTCTCTTAATATATCAGTACCATCTTGAAATGATTGCTCAGGGTTTAATCTAGTTACAGGTACTTTAAGTGACTTATATAACTTCTTCATGAAGTACATTAAGTCTTCTAACTCTCCTAAATTCTGACCACCCGCTAATGTTGTAACACTTGTACCTTCACTACCTGCTCTCTTAGCAAACCAAAAAGAATCAAGCATTGACTGAGGTGAAAATTTCATTACCTGACCACTACTATCAGTATCATATGTATGTCTACTCCAATATTTTTGCTGTAGGTTTCTTAGATACCCTTCTGCTTTAGGAGGTGACATATTACCTACATCTACATTGAATACTAACTTCTCTGGTGCTCTTACTAATCTATATATAACAATTGCATCTTCAATGAGAGATAATTGTCTATAAGCTCTTCTAGCATTCTCTAAGTAAGGTAATCTAATTGTCTTATTATCATTCCAGATACCAGAGTTAACATATGTAACCTGATTTTTATCCATTGGAATGAGTTGCATGTCTTCAATCTTAGTAGGGTTCTCTTCATTAAAGACAGGTTTTCTTAAAAGATAACCTTGAACAATACTATTTTGAATATTACCAAAAATTGGATCGATGAGTTCGGTAGGAATTTGTACTGTACCTAAAATACCTTCTTTTGGGTGATCTTTATGAATAATATGTTCCCAATAAACTTCACCCTCTACAAGTAATTGTCTAAAATATTCCCAACCTTTATGCTCTAAATCAAAGTAACTAATGAACTTCTGAAATTCATCTTCTAATTGCTTTTGTTCATTAGGTTTAAACTCTCTATGTAAAAATTTTAATTTTACAATCTCACCGTTAGCATCTTTGTTTATAATCTCATCACAAATTTCATCTAATGCATCTCCAACTTCAGCAAATGCTGCCATTACTCTATAATCACGAATTCTTGCTGCTTTATCTTGCTGAATATTCGCATACATGAACTCCTGAAAGCCCTTGTCCATTGCGATATCACCAACAGCTGAATTATTAATAGGTGTGGATGATGAAATAGATTGACGCTGTAATGCGTCTTCACGACGACTACCTTCGCCTTGAAATAGCTTATACTTAGGGTTTACGTCATTTAACGTTTCGATAGTTTGATAAGACTGATAAGGAAGTCTGCTTTGTACATACTTCATTAACGAACGTCCAAATGTATTTTTATTTCCTGTACCCATTATATTAGCATGATTGTGAACTTGACCTAGATAATGTTATACTCTTGGTTCTTGTTCTTGTAATTGTACTTGTTCTTGTTTGTGATTTAGTAACTGAAGGTGTAATACAAGATGTAGGTCGAGTAGATGAATTAGTTCTAGTTACTGTATTAGTAGGGGTTTTTGTTCTTGTGCCTGTCGGTGTTGGTGTAGCATAATAGCTAACAGTTGGTGAAATTGATTTTGTTAATGTTGGTGTAGGTGTTTGTGTTCTTGTTCTGGTTTGCGTTGGTGTTTGATATCTTGTTCTAGTGAATGTAGCTGATTGAGTAATAGTAGCAGATGGTAAAGGTGTTGCACTTGGTGTCTCTGTTCTTGTTCTTGTAATAGTAGGTGTTTGAGATCTTGTTGCAGTGTTGGTAGCACATTGTGTACCGGTTCTTGTTCTGGTACTCGAATTAGTACATGTTATGGTAGGCGTAACTAATGGTGTACCAGTTCTTGTTCTTGTCTGAGTTGGTGTGCTTGTACCGGTTTGTGTAGATGTTCTTGAAAACGTATATGTAGGGGTATAAGTTTGTGAATTTGTCCTAGTTGTCGTAGGAGAAGGTGTATTACAAACTGTTGGGCTGCAAGTTACAGCTGGTATACCATGCACATTGGCCTGAGCCCAATTAGAAGCTCTCTGAGGACCACCGTTAGCTTGTCTTATTAAATCTCTAAATGTAGGTATACCTGCCACGATAATATTTATGCTTATATGTTAAGGGTCAAATGAAGTAGTTGCAGGAAAACCAGTAGAACCTGCTTGCCAATACATTTTACCACCTATCATAGCAGTTAATGCTGATTGTCTACTACTAATTACTTGCATATCATAACCTTTATAACCTATATCTATTTCATCTCCTTTGTAAGCAGATAAATTAAACATATTAGCTACATTTGTTATTTTATTAGCAACCCCTATAACTCCATTACCAGCAAAGTTAAGACCTATAACTTTCCATGCCGACAATGCAGGGTTTGATGAATTAAACAAAGCACAAACAAATGAACCAGAATCTCCACCAGAAGATGGGGATAAACTAGATGAATTACCTCTAAAAAATATTTGATCTTCAAAACCTAACGTTCCTATATTACCACCATAGCTAACATTAACTCCACCAATACTAAAAGCACTTAACCTACAAGTAAACCCATAAGGATCACTACCAGGCCAACCTACAGGACCCTCAGTTCTACCAGATCTAAATACAGGAGCACCTAACTCGGAGGTTAATAATGAATTTATTTCCGAATCAGTAGCCCAATCCATAGGCTGACTTATATCTAATTGATATTGCTGCCAGTTAGTAGATGAACCCGATAAATTAAGAGTATGTGTACCAGATAATGCAAATGAACAAACATCAACTCTATTACCAGAAGATTTAAAAGGGTAAGCTTTTTTAACAGTACCAACAGTTAAAGGTTGCATTAATGATTGAGTAACTGTAAATTTATCATAAGTAGATCTTTGATATACCGGGTACCTGTCATCACCAGGTGAAGAAGTCGTGTCATTTACTGAAAGATATGTCCAAAAAGTTAAACCAAAATCGTTAGTAAAAGCTCCGCCTAAATCACCAGCTAAAGTATTTTTACTTAAAACGTGATTGTTACTAACACCTACAATAGTGTAATCTTCTAAATCAACAGCTAACCCACCCAATGTACCGGTATCAACAGAACTTCCTCCCCAGCCATCCGGAGGTACAGAACCAACAGATATACCACCTACTAATGGTCTATGTTCTACTCTACTACCACTTACAGGCATTTGCCAGGTACTTTGAGGAGTAGATGGATCTGGTAAAGTATAGCACCCGGTTGCCGATAAAGAAGGTACTTCTACAACATCAGTTGCATAAGTTACACCATCTACTTCAACTGAAGATGGAAATAAATCCTCTTGAGGTATATCACTTAAAGGTAATTTCTTTTCAACAAATAAAGTTAAACAAGGCTGTTGGGTTTCAACACCTTGAACTTCTTTTTTTGAAACAACAACACCATTCCAGTTGACGTTAGAATCAAAAAGTTGATTTGCTTTTATAGTTAAATTATCAATATTACTCATCGTAGTATCTTACATAAATCTGATTAGCATGTGATGTAGGAGTTTTAGTTTTGGTTTTAGTTTGTGTGGGGGTCTGTGATCTAGTTTGTGTGTTTGTTCGAGAAGGTGTTCTAGTTTGGGTTGATGCAGGTGTACCGGTTGTTGTAGGCGTTGGTGTGGGTGTTTGTGTACCCGTTCTAGTTTGAGTTTTAGTTCTGGTAGGTGTTACAGCAGGAGATGTAAAGTATATATTACCATTTCTAAACGTACCGTAATACCAAGTAGAAGAAGGAGCAAATTGTATTCTAAAGGTATCCCCCGTATAACCGTTATAAGAGTAACTAACAACAGATTTAATACTACTATCTAAGTAAACATACATTGTATCAAATGCAGGTCCACCAGTTAAATCTGTATCAAATTCAAAAACATCTCCTGCAGATGATTGGAAAGTAACTCCATTAGCACTTGGATGAGGAGATGAACCGGTACCAGTTAAACTATTATTAAATGTACGTAAAGGTGTTTGGGTATTTGTTACTGTATTAGTTGGTGTAGTTGTTGGTGTTTGAGTTGTCGTTGGTGTTTGAGTTCTACTTCTGGTATTAGTGGGTGAAGGGGTTCTAGTTGATGTTTTAGTTGAGGTGCTTGTTGGTGATTGCGTAGGGGTAGGTGTGGTAGTTGGTGTCTGAGATGCGGTCCTTGTATTAGTAGGGGTAGGTGTTAATCCTGGTGTATTAGATGAAGTTTGTGTTGGTGTCTGTGTATTTGTATTTGTAGGGGTGGGTGATTGACTATTTGTTCTAGTTTGGGTAGGGGTTTGGGTTCTACTTCTAGTATTAGTAGGTGTTCTAGTAGCAGTAACACCTGGTGTATCAGTCGAACTTGGAGTCCTGGTAACTGTAGGCGTAACTGTAGGACTAACAGATGCTGTTGGTGTGTTGGTAGAAGTTGAAGTATTTGTAGGTGTAATAGTTGGCGTATTTGTTCTTGTTCTAGATTGTGTTGTGGTTCTTGTATTAGTAGGAGTGGGGGTAATAGGACCTAAACTAAATCTAGGGCGTAAAACGTTGTAAGTTGAAACTATACTACCTTGGCTTAAAGCTATACCAGAATATGTTTTAATAATAGCTATATCAGCATCTAAATTAGAGTTATTACCTGAAAACCATTGCATTGGTGTACCATTAGTAATAATACCAGAAGGTCTATTAGCTTCAGATATTGCTCTAATTGCACCATCTACATAAATTCTTAGTTTTGATGAATCGGCTACAAAAGCAACTTGATGCCAGCTATTATCATTATAAGTTAAACTCGTTCTAGCAAAAATTTCATTACCGTCATTGTCTTTTTCCCAAAAGTCTAATTTACCTGCATTAACAGTGTCTCCTGAGCCTCTAACACCCATCATGAAATAACAAACATTAGCTTGATTATTATAATCGGTTACTATAGGCACTGTATATGAAGATGCTGAAGAACTTATGTTTGATCTAACTCTAATCCAAAATATAAAAGTATAAGGGTATCTATTTTGTATAGGACCAGCTTCGGTTCTAGGAATTGCAGTATTTTTAGCTAATTGATAACCACAAACCATACAATCTGTAGACCCATTTAAACAAAAATGATTTGATGGCCCTGTATATGTTACATATTGAGGAGAACCACAAATGTATAAATCATTATTTCTTCTTACGTCACAAAATATATTACCAGAACCAGGATAACTGTAAATGTTAGAAGCATCTACTTGCATAGTTAAATGACAGCAAGAATAAGAAGCTTGAGTTGAAGTTCTTGTCTTTGTCTCAGTAGGGGTGTATGATCTTGTAAAGGTATGTGTTGGGGTTTGAGTAGGTGTAGCTGTTGTAGCCATCCTAGTTGGTGTATAAGAAATTGTAGCAGTTTGTGAAGGGGTGTTAGTTGGTGTTTTTGTTTGTGTTCTTGTTTCTGTTGGAGTATTACCTGATGTAACAGTATTTGTTGCTGTTATTGTATTAGTAGGGGTTTGGGTTGGTGTTTTAGTAGGTGTCCTTGATCTGGTTTGAGTTGATGTTCTTGTATTGGTTGGTGTTTGGGTTGCTGTTCTGGTATGGGTCCAGTTTCTTGTATTAGTTTGTGTATTGGTAGGTGTTGTTGTAGGGGTGCTTGTAGAAGTTTTTGATAAAGTTATAGATTTTGTTTGAGTAGGCGTACCTGTAGGTGATGACCCAAAGGTAGGTGTTTGAGTCTGGGTAGGTGTTTGTGAAATGGATACGGTAATAGTTGCTGTATTAGTAGGTGTTCTAGTCTGGGTAGGGGTTTGAGTTACTTCAGGTAAATAAAATCTATGTTTTATGTTATTAAAACTTTGTAATACTTGAGCAGTACTTAAAGCCTTTTCATAGACTTTAACGATAGCCATTTGTCCGTCAAAATTACCCGTACTATTAACAACGCTACCCAACTTAGGGTTAACACTACTACTATAATCATAAGTATCGGTAGTAGATAAATTAGTTACCCCATTTATATAAAGTCTAGAAGTACCTGAAGATCTAACTAAAGCAAATTGGTACCAATAACCAGTTTGAAGAGTAAAGCTTGTATCTTGTGTCCAACCTAAAGAAGGATTATAATAAGAAAAGTAGTTATTATAAAAACCAAAAGTAAAATCACCTGCGGTATTATTAAAGTTAGATAAAAGTACAGATGAACCGTTGTTTAAACTGTAAATTTTAGCCCATATAATATAACTAAAATCATTTGTACTTAATGATGTTATATTGCTGCTGCTAATATCAATACTACTTCCCTGATCAAAAGTAAAGTTTCTAATAGAAGAGGGTGTTGAACCTGAATTATAAAAAACATCACCGCTTAGAGAACCGTTATTAGTATTTGAAGTTAAATCCGTCCATTGATTAGCTGTGCCGGTGGACGAACTATTATCAGCGTCCAAATACATTATTAACCCTTCAGTTAATGAACCTGTACTAGTACGAGTAATAGTATTTGTAGGTGTGGGGCTGTTGCTACTTGTTCTTGTTGATGTATGTGTGTTAGTTGGTGTCCTACTTGTTGTTGGTGTATTAGTAGATGTTACATCTGGTGTACCGGTTGGTGTGGCAGTGTTAGTAGGGGTACGAGTAGCGGTTTCTGATGCATTGGTAGTAGGTGTAATAGAGCTAGTTCTAGATGGTGTTTTAGTATGGGTAACTTCAGGTGTCTGTGTTTGTGAAGAAGTTTGTGTAGGTGTATAAGATGGTGAAGGGGTTTGGGTAGCTGTATTAGTGATGGTTTGAGTTTGAGTAGAAGTATTAGTTGGTGTTTGAGTTTGAGTACCTGTTTGTGTTCTTGTTAAAGTTTGAGAAGGTGTTGGTGTTAATGTTGTGGTATTAGTGGTGGTTGATGTAACCGTTGCGGTGGGTGTAGGTGAGGAACCTACAGTAGCAGTAGATGTTACTGTACTTGTACTTGTTTTAGTAGCTGTATTTGTATTAGTTGGTGTTTGTGTAGGTGTGGGTGTATTGGTTGCAGTACCGGTAGGTGCTGGGGATGACCTTTCTGGTGTTTTTGTTGTGTTAAGAGATTGAATATAAAAAGGATATTCACTATTAACTGAAGGAAATACATTATAACCTCCGGGGCTAGTAATCAAAAACTTAAATTCCCCTGTTGCAATACCAGATAGAGCTCCTAAACCCACTTGTACTGTATTTGACGTGTAATCAAAAAATACATCACAACCTAAATCTAAAGCATTATAAGCACTAAATGCAGGGTAAGTAGAAGATAATGATGGAATATCAGAGTAATAAGTTACACTACTTAAATTAACCGTTGAGAGAGAGTTGGGGATAAATGAAGATGGGTTAGAGCTGCTCAAATAAACCTGATAAGTCGAAGCTTTCCCTAAGCTATTACCTACGCCGCCCCTAGTAAAAGGTATTTTAAAAACAAACGATTTTTCATACTCACTGTAAATCAGTTTGTTAATTTGATTATTATTAATTAAAAGTTTTTGTCCAAATCTCTTCATTATTGTGAAAATATAAATGATTCAATTTCTTGCTCTGAAGCAGAAACTGTAACTGTTTCGGTTATTGCTGATAATCCTGACAACTGAGTTCTCAATGTTGGGTAATTATCTAATGTAAGCACCGTACCCGTATTTTCAGTACCACTAACAGCATAGAAATTAGCATCAACTCTATAAATATTACTAACGTTATTTTGAGCTGCAGGAAATATCCACCCTTTAATAGTGAATGTTGTATCAGCGGTAACTCGTGCTTTATCTGAAGCTTGTAACTCGGTTGGGTAAGACATACTTATATTACCATCCCAAAGTACTTCACTTCTTATTTCTTGCATTTCAGATAATGCACCTAAGCCTGTTGGAACTGGCCAGCTTATAATAATATAAGGGTTGTTATAAGGTATAAAATTAGATAAGATTTGATCCATATCTAATTGATATCTTGTTATAACGGAAAAATTAACTGTAATATTTACTGGGGTAGGAGCATTATATTTGTTTGAATACTGGTCATTACTATAATAGAAACCGTTAACATCAGGTAACTTGTTAAAAACCCTATCATTATCTCTAGAAATACCTGCTACATTGATAGCAACTACCGGTAAAGTAATTGTTTTTGCTTTATTGACTATATCATAAAGAACGCGCTGTTTAGGAGCGTATAGATATCTTACAAAAATCCTATCTTTTTGCTCTCTATTCTTATTATATCTACCAATAACTATACTATCAAAAGCATTAGCAAATTGAATAATAAGGTCTTGTATTTCAAAGTATGTCGACTTCCAACGCATTCAAAATATTTATTCATTTCAACCGCTCAATAAAATGTTCTGGTAGTTTATCCTTATTCTTTAGCAATAATTTGCGTGCTTTACCATCAATTACATATGTAACCGAGTAATCTGCTTTAGATCTAGTGCATCTACCGGTAGTCTGAATGAATGCACTTAATGTCTTTTGTTGATACCAATCAGGATCTAAATCAGCCATTTTCTTAATACGTTTATTACCAAGAGGCGGGAATGGGGTTTTAACAATAATTTGAAATCTACCTTTATCACCGTTCAAATCTGTACCAAACGTTAATGATGGAGATACTAATACAGTAGGTTTATCAGTAGAAAAATGCTCTTCTAATATCTTTTCATTATTAGCTGCTTCTTCTCTGAATAGAAACCTATCACCTTTAAGTTTCTTTTGTAGGTATTTGCAAATATCTAATGAATGAGTATGTATAATACCTTTCTCATCTGGGTGATTATCACATAATGCTTGACAGTATCTAGCTATCTTAGGTAAATTTTGTTCTAAGTTACTATAATTTAACTCAGGTTTAGTCATTAGATAGATAGGAGATTTAGCAGGGTCAAATGCTGATGGGGTCTCTATATATTTGTAACGTTTAATACCCAATGTTTTAGCATACGAAGCATGATCAGTTATAGTAGCTGACATTAGCAATATATTATCACCGTAATCAAATAAGCTACTAGCTAGATTATTAACTTTCAATGGTGTAAAACTAACACCATTCTTAGCAAAATCGACAATATACTCACATTTATGCCAAGTTTGTTCTACAGTTGATAGATTACCATGTAGATTACGTAGATACTTAAGTCTAGCTGCTTCAGGTTGTGATATTGTTATAATCTTATTGTTATTCTTACCCGTAAGGGATTCAATCGTCTCCGTAATATTGAAAATAAGATTAGTCAGCCACCTATATTGCACATCATACTTATCTGACTTAAGAACCGAATGTTCAACATTATTGAGATTAAGACGCGTATAATCAATATGAGCACTAAATCGTCTCACTAGTTCTTCTTCTAACTCAGATGCCTCATCACATACTAAAAAGTTTTTACGTTTAACATGACCAGGTAAACTCAAAAACATCTTATAGTTAAGAACTGAAAACTGACTAGTAAGTGCATGATTACGATTTGTATAATAATTACAACAGCCTTTAGCCCAACATTGGTTTTTAAGATTCTTAGTATATGTACAAGGTGCGGTATCTACATCAAATGAATCATCTATATCACATAGGTAGTTTTGTTTACCTTTTAGAGTATCAATATCATCAAATAGTTTCTTATACTGGTCTTGAAGCTGTTTAGTAATAGTTAATGCAAATGTACCAAATGATGGTTCAGCTAAACACTCTGCTTCATTAATAAAATTACCTGCAAAGTCTTGAGCATAAGCATCGTACGATTCAATTAACGAACGAAATTCTTTAGTCGGTCTAGCACTGACATTACCTAAAGTTCTAGGTACAAAACTCTTACCAGTACCGGTAGGGGCAGAAGCAATAACAAACCTATAGCCATCATTGAAAGCTTTTTCGATTTCTTTGATAAGTTTGACTTGAGCCTCTGATGGATTATAACCATACGGAAATTTACTCAAATATTTACTAAACATATATCATGAGTATATGTCATCGACTATAGAATCAAAGTCAGATTTTTTAGTATGAAGAGTAACATCTTCTACTTGGTGTTCTGACATAATCTTTAACATAGATGGGGTAGCTTCTTTCATCGTACAATTGCACAACGTGTAGTGGTCTGTTTTTATATTTTTATGCGTATGGCCTTTACCATAGCATTTCTTACAATTACTTTTTGGGTGATTAGTTATCTCAAGTTGACCACAATCTAAGTTGTTAGTAAACTCTTCTTCAAGTTCATAAATCACTCCAGTAAATACACTAAAAAATATTCTCATACTATTTTCATTATCATTTGAACATCATAAAACTTTGAGTTCTTTTTTGGTTTAAAATTTCTTGCTTTAACAAATTTATAAGTATCGTTTTGAGTTAACGTACAAAGCCTATAATCAAAATTAACAAACGACTTTTTATTTTCTATTCCAAAGGGATAAGGTATCTCAAATGTTTTGATACCGCCTTTAGGTATTTCTAATTGAAATATAATAAAAAAATCTTTTACTGATAGATTAATAAGTTTGCCTTTCTTAATAATTTTTTCATTAATTACAAAATTAACATTATTAAGAAAAAAGTCTTTAAAATTATTTTCTATTTCATCTATAACTTTAACAATCATGTATTTTGAAAATTTAGTTTTTCTTGTGGTGTTAAAGTTTGTAGGTTTTCAGTAAAGTATTTCCAAAATTCCTCATTAGCAGGAATCGTTCTAATTAATTCTACACCATTAGTACAATTAATTTGTCTATAATTTTGCATGAATATATCCCAAACAATAATTAAATTTTTAATCGTTGGATCATAATCAGGTAAACGAGTGGTGGGCCTATAGTTTAGAGTTAACCTACCGTTCTCGCTATTCAAAAGAGTAAAACTATTTGTACACAACATACGACGAGTAGGTGGTGCACCGGTCTTAATAACACGTCTAACAAATTTTACTTCACAGACATTGTTTTTAAGAATGTTTATAAGTTGTCCTCTACTAACCTTCATTAGGCTTTACGATGCCGAAAATTCTAGCTTCGTTTAAGAATAACCCTTTCTTTACATTGCCGATACCATCAACGTCGAGATTATTAATAGGAATACCAAGATTGTTTGGAAACATAACATGATCACCAACATTGACATATTCACATTTAGTACCTTTAAGTAATACTTCTCCAATACGCCATGCTTTGGTATCAGCATTAATTGGAACATAAATACCGTTACGAATGATAGCTGTGCCATCTTCGTTAGAGTCAACGTAACGAACAAGTATAACATCTTCCATTAGGGTAGAAAGGGAATACCCCATCAAGGTAGAATCGAATCCTTGAGTGGGGTCTGATAAGTCGATTAGACTCTTTTTAGGAGCTAATAAGTCAATACTTTTTTCTGCCTGAGACATGTAAAGACTTATTAGCCTTACATATTATTTCAATGCTGATTTAATTTTAGTTACATCTATTTTACCTGAGTCAAGATATTGTTCTACTTCACGTCTAGATATTTCAAAACGTTTAGCAAGAAACTTTACTATCTCATCAAAGTTATTGATATCTTTTCTTTTCTCTTTTTTGATATAATGAATACGTCCAGGCGAACCTTTTGGTAATATTTTAATCAGATAATCATACCACTCTCTCTTCGTATCAAATACGTTATAATGCTTGTTAGTGGTCTCATTAATAATCTGAGCATACTCAGGAGAGTACATACTCAACCACCTACAAACAATATAAGGAAGGAACTGATCTTCATCCTCAACGTTATCCAAAAGGTTACCCTTCTTAGTAACAATTATATCATTTAGAATTTCAAAGATATTGAGCATTACAATTACTTAATAATAACTTTAGACGTAGCAACGAACATATCATCATTCAATTCATAGAATGCTTTGTTTACTTCACCACAGAAATTATTCACTTGCTCATCAGTAAAATTAGTACTAAATGCAAATGCAGGAGCCTTCTTACCAGCTACTACATTGATACCGGTATGACCAAGAGCTACACCGTCTTTAACATATGTAATACTAACACTTACTTTACCTTCTTGCTGAACAACACCGCCTTGAGTAAACTCTTTCTGTACCATGATATCATCACCATCCATATAGATAGGACAATTCAGGTATTCAGGCTTAGCTAGAATATTAGCAATACAAGTATTAAGCAATCTCTGATATGCTACTGCACCAAAAGGGTTATCTAGGATAGGAATTTCCCATAAAAAGTTAATTGAGTCATCACTCCAGATGAATTCTTGCTTATCAACATCTTCCTGATCGATCATTCCATCAGCAAGCACTTCCATAGGAGCTCTAAATGATACTAGATTACCAATAGGTAATACTTTATCTTTGAAAAACTTATATGCAAATCTGCTATGAAGAAGATTACCGTCATATTTTTCTACATTAAACATATAGTCATTATATCACTTCTGCAAAGAAGACCAACGTTTATGAGCGGCATTTATTATTTTTTTAGCATCTGATTTACCTAGCCATCCATGAATTTTTACTTCTTTGGCTTCTAAGTCTTTATAATGTGAGAAGAAATTAAATGTAGTTGAAACCCAATGCGGGTCAAGATCTTTTAGAGAACGATAATCCTTTACGTGAGAAACAGGTACTGTAATAATCTTATAATCTTTATCACCATTATCATCCATATCTAAAACAGCTATTGGATAAACTTCTACTAGAGTGCCAGTTTTGATAGGTACATTATTATAAACACAAACATCTAGAGGGTCATTATCTAAAGCTAAAGTTTGAGGGACAAATCCATACGAACAGGTGTATCTCATACTACTGTAAAGACATCTGCTAAGTTTAAAGATACCTAATTGTTCATCGTACTCATACTTGGCATTAGTATCCTTTTCAACTTCAATTATAGCATTTATCCTTAAAGGAGCATCTATACCTATTGGAATATCATTTACTAAATTCATTGTGTTGAAAAAGGGCGTTACTTTGATCATATTCAATACATTTATAATTTGGTAATAAATTAGCAACACCCTCTAAAGTTACTCTTTCCACTTCAACAAAAACTAAATTAAATTTATATTTGTTAAAATCTATACTTTCTAATATATTAAGTTCATAACCTTCTACATCTAGACTAAAAAAATCTATAAAATTTGGAATATTACTTTCTAATAATGCTTCATTTGCATTTTGTATTTTGTACGTTTTATTTATCCAATTTACATTTGGTATTGATTGAGTATCTCTTTCTAAAAATGTATCACCGGCTCGTAAAAACTTTTCCTCATTGTTTTTACCTAAACCAACTGCTTTAGTATAAATTTTATTTTTATCAGGAGCTAAAAGTTTAGCTTGTTCTACAAATAATGGAACTGGGTCAAAATAATACCCTTCCCAACCTATTTGCAAAAGTTCAATAGTATTAGATCCTATAATTGGCAATTCATTCCATTTTTTTTCCTTATATTTTTCTGGATATACACAAAAGTCATGACTTATAATATTACCTACCCCTATTTCTAAAAAAACACCAAGTTTATTATCAAAGTTTTTATTTAGGTAATATTTTAACCATTTGGATTGATGTATATGTGTAAATTTCATAAGTTTTTTTTTATTTTAAAAAAATTATATAAGATATGTTATTTATTAAATTCATTAAAATAAATGTCTAAGAATTTTTTAGTTTCATCTGGTATTAAATCACTGTTAATAGTACAACAATTTAACACCCATGATAAAGTATTTCTATAACCTATAATTTCTTTTTCTAAATTAGTAATTAAATCTTGCTCATTCCTATTTTGATAAACTGATGCTTTATCAAATATAACTTGATTAGGTTTTATTTTGGTTTGAAGATAATAACCACCCCAAATATCATCCATTCTTCCTACATGAGGCCATACAGCATAATGAGGTATAACATCTCTGGATAAAAATGTATTTTGAGAATTAAAAGGGTGGATATTTTCGCTAGTAAAGGGGAACAATCCTTTTTCAGAATTAAAATCACAATAAGGCTTTACTGTTAGTCTTGCCATTGCGTCAATATCAGGATCACCATTCCAAAAATCAGCTTGCACTTTAACCTCTACTTCTTTATCTTGAAGTAATTGAGCTTTTTTTCTTTCAGGTACATAATCTAAAGGGAAACCTCTATGCCAAATTTTATCATGATAAGATGTAGGTGAAATAGGATCAAAGACATATGTATTACCTCTATAATGGTTAACATTTATTTTTGTATTAACCTTTATATCAGACCCCCAGTCATCATATGGTATATTATCATCATCAATAGTGGCAATAATTTTGTTGTTACTTTCTTTATATGCTTCAACAAACCCAATATTTCTTCTTTGAATAGATCTCCACCCTATACTATCACTAAGTTCTTTATATTTCTTTTCCTGGTAGTCGGGGTGAAGGTAAGACACACCAGCCATATCTTCGTAAAGCTTATGAGGCGTTTTGGTATCCCCTACTACATAAAATGTCCAATCATTATTGAGAGCTAATTTAGCATACCTTTTAGTTGCTTCAGTAGGCTCGTTAATAGTTGTTGTTACAATACTTAACATATAAAATCTAATATAAAATTTTTAACCGTGTAATTATTAATAGCTAAATCATAAGTCTTTTCTATCATGTCATAATAAGACTCGTAGTTGTTTAAAATTTCGTTTAAACGTTCTTTTAATTTACCTTCCTCAAAAGTAACAAAATGTTCATCCTTTACAAACCAAGGGTCCATATAGTTACTAAATTTTTCGCAACATAATATTAAACTCTTATTAAATGCTGCTTCAAATGATCTGCTCTTCAACTGAGCATAAGCTCGGGTGGAGTTATGAGTTACAGTTACCCTGGACTCGCTTATCAACTGCAATTTTTGTTTATATGTAACATTTGTATGTGTACCTCTAGAAAAAGAAGCTAACACATACTTACCGTAACTCATACCTCCTAAAGTGTTAAAGATTTCCGGTACAGGGGATGTACCATTATGATTACCGGTGTAACAAGCATCATAAATTTTTTCAGATGGAGCTAGAATCTTTTCTGGTAAATATTTTTCGTTCAAAGGAAAGTAAACATACTTTCTATTAGGTTTCTTTTCAGCAGCAGTTTTACTAATAGTAAGCATCTCATCACAATAAGGTGCAATAAGAGTTTCCGTACCATCTAAATCATCATATACCTCTTCAAAATGACAGCAAATCTTTTTACCGGTAACATTTGAATTTTTCATTGCGTCCCAATCACATCCAATGTAAACGTGAATGTCATCAGAAACCAAATCCTTATATTGTTCAAAATCCCAATATCTTAAAGGGTCTTCCCAATAATTTTTATTTAAATTGTTATGTACTATCATAATGGGTATACTATTACATATCCTTGATCTCTATAAACCTTTCTAAAGTCATGTGTCTTACCAAAAGTTTCATATAACATTGAAAGGTCTTTTCCATCTGGGTTAATATCATTTAAAGTTATGTTATGACCGTGAGCTTTACAATGTTCATCAAACGAAGGTCTCTTTTTGTCACTCCCTTCTTTTATTGATTCATAAACCCATAAATCATCACAAATTAAAACATCCTTATACTTACCTAATCTTTTTGATATTAGATTAATTTCATCTTCTAAAGGTAAATTTAAATTGAAATCTAATTTTTTAATTTCGTCATATGATTTTAATTCAGCATCTGCTCCAGGAAAATGAGCATCTAACCAAAATAAAATATTACTATCAATAGTAGGTAAAATTTCTTCTAATACAGAGGTTGAGTGACCGGTAATTATTTCTACTCTCGATTCATTTCTGAATCTATGTCTAGCTTTTTCTGCTACTGTTGGTTCTATTTCTATAGATATGATTCTATCAAAGTCATATCTTAACGCTTGAACAATTCCATCTCCATATAAAGTACCGGTTTCAATAAACACAGATGCTTTATTAAGTTGTGTTAGTTCATTTAAATTAAAAATTCTTAAATTACCCATCTTACCATTCAGTTAATTCCCATTTTACGTTTTTAGGAATATGTTTTATTACATTAAAATTGGCAGGATTAAACCTACTATATAATTTAAATTTGGATGCTTTAAGGTCAAGTTTTTCCATCAAATACATAAACGAAGTATCAACCATATAAATTTCGGATGCATTTTCTAAAACTTTACACCAATCAAATAAGTTGTAGTTGGGTAATACTTTTATATCAATAATTTTTTTATTAGTTTCAATATTAATTTGTCTTGCGGAATATTGAGGAGGAGAACCTACATTACAACTTCTTAAAATATATTCTTCATTATTAGGATTTAACTCATTATATAATTTTTCTTCTCTTTCATAATTTCTAAAGAAATCAAAATAATCTAATGCATCACTAGAATCTATATTTGCTAAATCATACTTAGCTTGCATTGTGTTGTTATCGTATTGAGGTTTACCTATATCAGCATCTCTTAAATTTAAAATTTGCTTTTTATCATCTTGATCAACAAAATCATTAAATGAAGTAAATTTAAGTTTTGGAATTTTAATATAATCTTTTATATAAGAGAACTCGTCTACTACAGGCCATTCAATTGTTTTAACACTTTTATCATAGAAAGATATATAGTAGGCTATTTTTAAGCAATAAAAAATATCACCTATACCAGCTGGTTGAAATATGATTACAGTTTCCATGAAAAACTATATTCCTTTACTTGTTCATAAGACATAGCTCTCATTTCTTCTAAAACTTGTCTATTTGTTTCCATATACTTACACATTGCAGTACCTCTTTTTGCTCCTTCATGAACCATATGAAAGATAGGAGAACCATCCTCAATAAATTTTACAGGGTTTCCAAACTTAGCAAATCTTTCACGAGTTTCATCATCTTCAAAACCCCAACCTTTGAATTTAGGGTTAAATCCATTCATTGAAATAAATGTGTTTTTATTACCAGCTAACCCACCACCAGGGCCACCCATGTTATTACGTCTAAAAAGATTATTTTCATAAACATGGAAATTTTGATACTCATTCAAATAGGTATTATAGTCTAAAGTTTCTTTAAACTTATCTATTAACGGTACTTTTACATCAATAAAATTAGGACCAGAAGGAATAAGAATCTTATTTTCGTTATTAATAAGATCATAAGCTTTAACTATATCTTGTGGGTTAAAAATAGTATCTACATCATTAAAGAAAATAGTATCATATGAAGCATATTTTAAACCAAAGTTATATGCAGTCATTTTATTCCAATACTCTGTATCTTCTAATAATCTATGATGAAATATATTTTCATTACGGAAGATAGGTAAAGGTTTAAGATTATCTCTTTGCTCTTTATCTATATATTGCTGAAGTACTAAGATTTCTAAATCAGTATAATTTTTTAAAAGATAATGAAGTAGAATATTTAAATTACGTTCTCTATCGTCATGATCTTTTTGATAAAAAATACAGAATGTAGATTTGATAGAGATCATACCTTTATAATAGTCCAATTATCATCAAGTAAATCTTTATACTCTGGGCCTTTTGGTCCAAACCAAGGTACCGGGGCAATTACTTTTTCTTTCTTTTTACCAAGATAACTTGACCATGCAGCAAAAGTACTATTACCCATAATAATAGAATCACAGCAACTTAACGTATAGAAATCTTCTAATTCACTTTCACCGTTTACATAGATATTATTTTCATCAAACTTAAACTCTTTTGATACGGTTGCAAAGTCATCAGTTGCATATATGAAAACGTGATCTTTAAACATGTTTTTAGCTTTATCGTAAAAGCTTTTAGGAATGGAAGGGTGTATATCAGGGTTGTGAGTATAATCACCTCTCCTAACGTGAACACCTACAACCTTTTTACCTGTTTTTTCTCTTAACTGATTAATTTTGTTTTCTATAGGAGAATATTTTTCTTCATCAAAACAAAACCAATCATTAAGCTCATCTCTATACTTTGCAAAGTATTTGGGAGACTGATAATAACCTTCGTAAACAATGTTTTCATCTGTTTTTTCTATTTCGTTATATGTAAATTGTGGTTCTTGTGAAAGTTTAAATTCATCAGTTATTTTACCGGTTTTAAAATTCTTATAAAAGTTATCTTTATACATTACCGGGTGTTTACCTTGACCGCACCCAAATCTTGCACTATAATCAATAAAGAACTCTTCATCATTATCTTTACAATAAGAATTAATTGCAGCTATTTGATAAAGCTGATTACCTAAACCTCCTTTTAATAAAATAGTTTTCATTCAAATAAAAATTTATAATTTTCGAATATCCAATCTTCTGGTACTCTAAACTGTTCTACTTTGCTATAATTTTCTTCAACAGCAGAAAGACGCATATTGTAATCATCTTCTGACATATTACTTAAAACAAGATCAATATCATTTAATGAGTTAAAATAAATGATACCATTTTTGTTGAAAAATTTATTAACTGAATCTTTATCACCATAATAGATAGGTATGGTTTTTGTAGCAAAACAATCTAATAATTTTTCAGTCCAATAACCAGGTAAGATAGCATTTTCAATTGTAACTGAATACCTGTAATCATTAAGACCGTCTTCTTTATTCTCAAGTCTATTGAGAACATATTCACCAAAACAATCCATTTGTTCACCATTGTAATCAATTACTTGATGACGTAAACGGTGACCTTCAGTCATTGCTTTTTCTGAAGCAAAGATACTGCACATTTTTGTTTTAGGTTTATCTACATAATTTTTAATCCAACATCTACCATGAGGGTAGTAAAGATAATTTTCACCTCTATCAATAAGATTTTGATCAAAAGTTAAAACAAAATCAAATAGTTTATTATTTTTTTCAATCCATGCATATGAATGAGGATGGATGCTTCTTGGTTCTAATATCCAAGCTACTTTTCTCTTAACACCAGAAGCTTTCTTTACGTCTTCAAGACACATATCAGTAATAAAACAAACGTCACTGACAGGTACATTGTCTCTGACCCATTCGATATATTTACTTGGGGTATTAGCACAAGATGATATATCATGACCAAAATTTCTATCTCTAATATTGATCTTCATTACATTTTCCAAGTGTTGCTATATAGATAAAGAAGTTTACTGTCTATCTTTTCTACAAAGTTACATAAATTGTTATTCTGTTTATAATATGGGTTAGTTTCTCTTTCAGCACTCTCATGATTAATATGAAACAGAGGCTTAAAGTCTCCCGTAAGTCTACATACCGTATAACCCATTTTATTAAAACGAGCTAAAGTTTCGTTATCCTCATATCCCCAACCTAAGAAGTTAGGGTTAAAACCATTACAGTTAAAAATATTTCTTTTCTTAGTAACAAACCCACCTCCAGGTGTACTTGTATGTCCTATATGAATTTTATCGTTTTGAAAATTAATTTGATTGTAATGATTAGGGTCTATTTGATCGCAAAGATAACCGTAATCTAAATTATCGATAAATTTATCTCTTACCTCTTCTTTTACACAAACAAAATGACCGTCGTTAGGTAAAATAATTTTCTTATTATCTTTAGTTAAAATATCTAAAGTTTCATTTATATGTTCAGGTCCAAAAATTACATCTACATCATTAAAGATAAGATTTTCATAAAATGAATCTTTAACCCCTTCATTATAACCTTTCATTTTATTCCATGTATCTTGTAGATCAGGGAGTACTATATGTTTAAGGTTTTCATAAGAAGAGAAGTCTATACTACTTTCTAAATGTTTTTGTTCAGAAACTATAAACTCGAAATTTTCGTAATGTTTGTAGTAAAAGTTTAAAAGAGTTTTTAAATTTAACTCCCTATCTTCACTATCTTTACGATAGAAAACAATTACAGATGCATTTAAGTTAGTCATCAGTCAAACAAATCAGTAAAGAAACCTTTTCTTGGAATATCTTCTTTGTTCTTATCTGCTCTATCTTTTGCAACTTTTAGTTCTCTTTCAGTAAACAAAAGACAAAATTCATCATTAGATTGATTTTCAACCCAAATAGCAAGATATTCGGGATTAGCACCGAATTTTCTTTCTTTGTTATCTACCCTGATAATTTTACCTGCTTTAACTTTGGTCATTAATGTATTTTAGATTAAATACTTAAAATGTCCACAGGAAACGACAATTTCATTACGTTAGATAACATAGCGGAAATACAAGATATAGTCAATGGTGATTATATGTTTACTATTTCAAATGGAGTTATCTATAAATTAGATTTTCAAAATTTTATTATTAGTAAAGAAAATACCGATTTCTTTACGACAATAGATACATTATCTGCCCAGGTTGTAACTAATACCCAATCATTGTGTTCTATTAATGCATATATTAACGATACAGTTAAACCTAATTTTGGTAAATTAGATTCAATTTATAATACTATAAACTCATTAAGTGGTAATTGGGAATCAACATACACTACAATTAACTCTTTAAGTACTCAAGCATTCTTACCTATAAGTACCGATTCTAATAATATTCAAGCAGGTAGTATGGTATATTATGATGGTAGTAATTCAAGTTTTGTTACATTAGTGCCTGGTGGGATAGGAGAAATTTTAAATATACAAAGTAATGGTTTACCAGGGTTCTTAGATGTAGCAGAATCAAATATAGGTGCTACTGTATTAACTACAGGTAGACAAGAAATAACTCCAAATTTTACAGCCGGTGGAGAATATAATGTTACAGAAACATTTACCGTATTTTCATCTGATTCAAAATCTTATAAAAATGTAAGAATAGCAACTAACGTAAATATAGTAGAAAATATATTTAGAAGTCAAATAGCAGGTAGGAGTGAAAAAAGAATAAGAACACAAGAAGTTACTTTAAGTGTTAATGGGACAAATATACCAACAACGAATGGGGTTGGGGTAATAGAATTATTAAACCCAAGTGAATCTATATTTATTACTTTTAAAAGTAGAGGTATAAGATCTAACTACAAATCCCTTCAATTTAATTTAAATTACAGTATTACTGGATTTGAACAAGTAAATAGTTAACGTCTATTCTTAGTGTTTTGAATTTGGCGCATCAGTTCTTCTGCTTGCGCCTTTTCTTTGTTCATTTCACGTTGTTGATCACGAAGGATTTGTTCCATATCAAGAACCTCTTCACCTAAGATAGAGCTGCTGTTTTCACCTAACAAATCCCCTTCAGCATCAATGTATTGTCTCATCATATGTAAACGCTGTTCACGGTTACCGAATACTTCTACAATAGCAGGACACTCTTCATTAGGTAGAAAAGGTGAAGCTTTTTGACCTTCTAAATATTGTCGTTCAATACCTTTGAAAATATTATCAATTTCGGTAATAAACTCTTCATCAGTATCTCTTAAATCATCTTCGACAATTTTTATAGGTGCAGCTTTAGTAATAGGTATAAAAAAGATTACATCTAAAAATCTTAAACTCTCTCTTACCACAGGTATGCATTTCTTTATAAAATTGCTATCAAGGTCGCTATTATCTTTTTCATGAGCCCAAAGAGAATATACCATATTATCAAGAGGGCAACGATCAAAAATAACTTTATCGCCCTTTGAATATTGTTGAAGCGTATCGACCATAAAATTAAGGATGTCCCACTGCGTATCCTTCGTCGTCTCTTTGCTGTGGGGTAGGTTGTTTTCTGTAAGGTAGTCACGATATGTTTTTGCAGGAGTGGTGTACATATTCCACTCCTGCAAAAAGTCTTTTATTAATGTTGATTTGCCTTGACAAGCGGTACCTGAAATTGCTATACGCATATTAAAACTTATTCAGATACCGCTATAGTCAATTAGTGCATCTTCCTTGCATAATTATATGCAACATTGTAAAGAAGATTCCAACGTTCCTTATCTTGGTTGTTAAAAAGATAATGAGCCCAACGGCCTTCATTATGACCTCTCGTCTTAAGACTTTCTCTATACATTTCGATCAACCAATCTTTAACCTGTTTACCTGATGGTAAAGTAAGGTGCCTATAGATATTTGCTTTAGGTGTACCTAAAAACCCACCGGTGAACTTTTTATTACAATATTTAACCAGTGCTACTGCCGCTTCTTTATATGTGTTATTTTCTTTCATATTCTTAAATTATATATTTTAGCCTTAAAACGTCAAACAGGAAATTCTTTTCTATCGTCTAAATCTTCTCTCTTACCTTCAAATTGCATCATAGACATAATATTCCAAGCTGCAGCTGCAAGATGGTCTTCACTAGTATCACCAGCCCAGAACTGCATCATATGTCTCTGAGCACTATCATACAATACTGAGAACGGTTGACCCTTTAGCCAATTATTCTCTCCATAAGTTTCAGCACCGTCTAGATATCTTTTCATGACTCTATTCATTGCTGTGTGAGGCATTAAGCTCATTCGAAGTTTACCCTTACGATCATCACGTTGGGCTCCTGTTGAAAACTGCGTATTGTTATCTGATTGTTTGTTCATTTCCATTCAAGGGCTTCTGCTACAGTCGGAAACTGCTCATTGAATATATTTTTAATACTCTCCGCAATAAGTCGATGTTCTTTTTGAGTATCTTCTTTTGTTCTGAGATCAATATAATGAACCCATGATCTTACTGAACCTTTCATATAAAGACATGATTGAGCTGCAAGAGGTAGAACTAAACGAGCCTGCTCTCTTGCAACTCCTTCTTTTATCAACTTCTCATACGTTTGTACAGCGTGATCAATTGCATATTGTACGACATTATTGATTACTGGTTCGTCAATTACTTGCTCACTACTCTGTCTGTTTGTCTCCGCTTGTTTCCTCAGTTCAATAGGTTCTATTTCAGTAACTGAGCTATATCGTTGAGAGAACTCTTGGAAGGAAAAACTACGATGTCTAAGAATTTGAGCTGCTATTGCTCTACTAGTCTTAATCTCAACACACATATCGACCATTTCAAATGGAGACCAATGTTTATGTTTGATTAGATACTTTAACAAACGCGGAGCAGTCTCCATATTCATTTGATTAGATGGATTGGAAACTCGAGCACAATAAGCAATAAGCTCTTCTGAATTTAAAGATCTCCTACTCCAACGTTCAGATTTGTTTTGGTTATCTTCAGTAAAAATTTTAGGATCAGTAACAGAAATAAGATTAACTTCCATATTTTCTATTATATGGAAGTATCTTTTAAAATCAATTAGGATTAGGTAATACTTTAGCTTTTATTAATGCATTAATAACATTAGGGTTATTAATACTACCGTATGCATTCTTATAAGCCATTTTTACGGGTACACCTTTACGTATTCCACTAACAACATCGTCAACTAATAAATTAGCTAAATGTGCTGCAGAGGTAATATTTCTATTTCTGTTAACAATATGATAAGGGAATCCTAAATTATCTTGAGCCGTTTTATCAAAATTTACAAATTTACCTAATGGTTTACTATATGTTATACCTAATGCATCAGCAACTTGTTGGTTAAGATTATGATCTTTGTCTTTTGGGTATATATATTTTTGTCTATAATCACTTATTACTTTTTGTTGGTCAGCAAGAGTTAATGCTTTACCGGTTTTTAAATCTTTATCTAAATTCAATCTACCGCCTGTACCCAACACTTTTTTATCTATTGCCCCGTACGGGTCCCCTGCTCCGGTTCGGGCCCAATTTTCAGCTTTCTTTGCTGCAGAAGCAGTTTTACCTAACAAACCTTGACTACTAAATGGATCAATAGCTTTAAGTCCTAATTTAGCAGCATTATATCCACCTTTAGCTCCTAATTTTATCCCACCTCCTAAAGCTTTACCCCCTAATTTAGCAGCCCCTGCACCCATTTTATAAACATCTTTAAAACCTCGACCTATATCTCTTCCTGCTCTCTTAGCACCTTCCCATTCATTTTTTGCAAATTTTTTACCGGCTCTTTTTAAATCGTCCCATCCTGTATGTTGATAGTTAGGTATTGCGCACTTAGTGTTAGGTGTCGTGGAGGTAGGTGTTGTAGCGGTAGGTGTTGGTCTAGGGGTAGGTGGATATGTATTTGAACCACCATGACGACATGATATTTCATTTACAGTACCGTATTGCTCAAATATTTTGTGCGTATCTTTATCCACGTAATTATTTAATCTTAATCACTGATAAAAATAGTATTACAATGATTCCAGTGAACAATTTTAAAGAAGTTATTAATCCATTCTCCTCTTTCTGGACCGTTCATAAGATAATAAGCATGTTCCCATACATCGCAACCTAATATAGGTTTACCAGCATTGCTCATAAGAGGATTATCTTGATTAGGCGTATGTACTACTTCCAACCTATTATCTTTTTTAACCAACCAAACCCACCCTGATCCAAACTGGGACTTGCCAGATTCAACGAACTCGTTCCTAAAGTTATTGAAGGAACCGAAAGTGCTTTTAATTGCTTTACCGAGCTCGGATTTACCTTCAAATGGAGTCCCTCCTGGATGCATGTATTTCCAGAAGAGTGAGTGATTGTAGTAACCACCAGCATTG
>Ga0196901_1000099_pt1 | contig 42015 bp, 55 predicted proteins | sample CB_VirMetaG_FD_169099 | JGI IMG/M metagenome (GOLD analysis project Ga0196901, IMG submission 169099) | Freshwater to marine saline gradient viral communities from Chesapeake Bay - CB_1504_1 Viral MetaG (v3) (version 3) | ecosystem: Environmental > Aquatic > Marine > Coastal | place: USA... | reverse complement strand
GTTAAAGACTTCTTAGAACTAAGAAAAAATCTGAAAACTAGGAGAAAACCCAATGGCGTACCCAGAAAAGATACCTTCTGATATTACCAAAATAAATAATTTTACTTTTTCTTTTTCGCACGCTAACAAAGAAAAAGATAAACTGGTCAACTCTGCCGAAACTTTAAATAACCGAATAGAACAAATTGCTAACTCAGAAAAATTCTTTATCGGTGGAGTTCCAATTATTAGAAGTTTACTTGGTTTAGCACCAGACAAAAACGACCTAAAGAAACTTTCTAAAGCTTTAGATCGATTAGCTGAACTAGTAGAGTTACAAAACACACTTAATACTAAACTTGCTGTTCATCACGCAATTAATGAAAATCCTAATTGGTTTATTGAAACCTTTGGTGACTTTTCTTCTGAAATTGATGATGATATCGAACAGTTATTTAACGATATTTCGGAGTAAAAATGACCAATGTAGATTACCGCTTTACCAGCACAGAAGAAGGATCTTTAGTCTTTCGTTCCACAGTAAACTCTTTTGGGTTAGACAGTGTAACTGACAAAGATATTTCTTCTTTCTACAATAACTTTTCTAACTTTGCCCACTTTGATACGGGTCTTCTTCCTGTAGCCAATACTGGTCTTCTTACGATTAGATCTGCGGGTAATCACATGCAAATGGCTTTTCAATATGAGCCTGGCATGTACAGGATTAACTGGGGAAAGTATGAAGCCGATGCTTCAGCAAAAACCTATTATGTTGCTCAGCCCTACAGAATAGTTATTGGAGATTTCTTAGACGGTAATTTCCTTGGTGCCAGGATGTTCTATACTGTTTCTCCAGTTACTCATCCTGATGTTCAGCTTTATCACGTTAATCTTCCTAACATTAACTGTAGAGGTTATCGCGGTAATGGTGTAGGATGGATTTGCCTATATCGTAATCATGACATAACTTCTTATCCTATCAATGAAAAGCTTGTTTATTTATTAGAGCGATGTTCAGGCGTGGAAGCATACAATGATGCTAACATGTCTGAAACTGATGGTCCTCGTTTCTATCAGTCACACTATAACTTTGATGAAGCCTATTCTCGTTTGTGGGATCCCGACCAGTGGCAAGCTACTTCTGAACAAAACGGATATGAATGGACTCTTGATCCTGATCTTTGGGTTCCAGTAAAAGTAGCTGGAATTGACGATCAAGGTTGCCATGACCAAAATGGTATCAATTTTACTTTTAAAGACGCCCTTCTTGGTAATTACTCAGCTTATTACGATGACAAATATCTTCCTAAGCCCATCAATGCCTTAACTAGAGATGATTTAGAATTTGACTCTAATACTGTTTTTAACTGGTTCAAGCAGTCTTACAATAACAGCTCTACCAAGCTTGAAAAGGTAGACAATCTTCATCACACAGCAGCACTTCGGGTAACCCATGTAAAAAACCCTACAATTTCTGCATTCAGCGCTGATGATGATGACATGGAAACTGAACCAGATTGGTATTGTTCAAATTGTGAGAATGGCTTTACCGAGAACGACGAATGTTTTTATTTAGAATATGAAGGTGAAAGTCTTTGTGAATCTTGTGGCTCGGATAAAGTAGTTTTCTGTGAGCATGAGTCAACTTATCTTTATAGTCACAAAGCTGTTTATTGTAATACTTCTGATACTTATTATCCAGATATGGATTACGATAACTACAACTACTACACCTGCCCTCATTGTTCCAGCGTTCATGTAACTTCTGCTAATACAGTTTCTAATGCTGCCAACGTTAACATATATACCTTAAACCCTTTACCTCAATACGAACAAGATTATACTCCTGTTCAATGCTGTAACCAATGTGTGCTTACTGTTGTGCAAGCTTTAGATCCTTCAGTATACAATCAAACTGCTATTAGCAACTGTCATCATTGCCATTCAAATATCCCAATGCATAATCACATTGATTTGAATGTTCATGATGTTGATCTTGTAAATGACAGAAATGTTATACTAAATGCTGTTTACACTTTGAACGAAACTGTTGGACCTGATCAAAAGCCCTATGTTGCTGTATGCAATTATCATCGTAATCAGCCTCCTTATTTAAGAAATAATTTTCTTTTTGAACCTAAATACAATCTTGATAATTTGGCTACTTGTATTTGCGGTAAGCATATTAAACTTAGTGAATTTGTTAAACTAACACAAGACAAATTTCCTTGGAACACTGTTTGGATTAATTTCGATAATACAATGATTGATTTGAGTGGTGTTAGCGATTCTTTAATAAATTCTTATGTAGAAAATTATGCTGATTTGTGTGAAAACAATGTTGTTTTCCACAAACTAATAATTGATAAAACATGTCAAGAGTGCATTGATAAAGATTACTTTTCATTAGAAACTCAAGAAAGAATTGAACTATTTAAACAATATTTAACATCCTACAAAGAAAATTATGACCCTATTAATCCAAAAGTATTTGGATTTAGTATCTTACCCTATGCTACATCACCTAAGTAAAGTGAGTAATTTATATGACAACTGAAATATTAGAACAAAAAGAGGTTACTCTTGATGACCTTAATTATTTTGAGGCTGAAGATGGTCTCTACATTTTCATGGCAGACCGTGACGACATCTGTGATGTTATTGAAAACATTGGTTTCCAAATCTATTACCTTCTTTCCAACAAGATTGTTAAAACCCAAACCAATACTAATAACAAGCACGCGAACAACGGTAAAACTGACAACACAAGCACTTACGGATCTTATACTCAGCCTAAAGCTGCTACTCCTCCGCCTCCTCCCGTAAAGAACTTTGCTATCTACAAAGTATGTAATACTTTTGTTGGACGAACTGTTCAAGAGGCAAAAATTGCTCTTCCCGACAATTTTGTAAGTATTGATCCGGTTGCACATTACTCAATGCCTTTAATCCCTACTGTTATCATTGATAAGCTTGATCAATTTTTTAGGTTAGTTGATGCTCAACATGGTACTGAGTCTATTGTTCTTCTTACCTATGACATGAACAGCCAAGGCTCTGAAGGCTGGGGTGTTCTTGTTCCTGATCAAGAAAACACACCAGCCCACTGTAATTACGATCCTCAAAGCATTGTTGACATCAAGCCTGACAATGTTATGATTGTTGGTTCTGTTCATAGCCATCCTCACATGGCTGCCTATGCTTCTGGTACAGATCATGCTGATCAAGCAGACTTTGACGGCATTCATATTACCTATGGCTGGCAAAAGTCTGTTAACAACGGCGCAACACAGTATCACATAGAGCTTCAAATGTCAGGGGAGGCTTATACTCTTAAGCCTGAAGATGTTTTTGAAGATTATGTTATCAATAAACAACCTGATTCTGATGTTGTTGAGTGGAGCGGTAAAGTAAAAAAAGAGTTGCCCCCGTTGTTGCCAGCGGGGGGGTCACGAACAACAGTTCTTGGAAATCCTCCAACTCAACCTCTTGGAAAAACGGAAGGAGCTGGAAATCTTAGTCATTGGACACATAGCGCGTTCTTTAACCAGATTAAAGATCAGCTAGTTACACCTTGTCTAATTGCTTACGAGATTCCTTACACAATATATGAGCTCCAAAGTAACAAAATCAGCTGCATGGTCTGTGGCATTATTCTTGACCACTACAGTGTCGTTGATCATATCTGCGATATTTGTAGCGTTCCCGTATTTCCTAAAGACGAACCGATCCAAACAGTCATAGAGGAAATGGCTTATTACGCTTATCAAACTAAAGTGGAACTTGATGTTCCAGTTTATATGTTTGGTCAGTCAAACGAAGGTTTCTACATTTCTAAAATAACTCCTACTACTCTTAAAGACTATCTAAATGTTGACAAGTTTGAAGAGATAGTAGCATATCAAGAAGATTCCAAAGAATCTATTCCCGATTATCAATCTCCTGTTTGCTGCAGCGCAGTAGACATTGCTGATTGCTATTGTGAAACTACCGTAACAGTTAAGGATTTTGATGACTTCCTTGATACTGCTAGAATGTATGACTTTTACTCTACAGAAACAACTAATCCTTGTTTAGATTGTACTGCTTATCTAGGTCATGAATGTCCTTATTTGGTTGATATAGCTTCTAATTTCATTAAGATGAAGAAAGAAGATCCAACAGTTACAGAGCATGAGTTAGAAGCTGCTGAAAATATTATTGATGGAACAGATTGTACTTATTTTGAAAAGTATTCATACAATGATCTAGGAGGATGGGAGTATGACTGAAAATAAAAGATTCATTGTAGTTGGTGCAGGAGGTATTGGTACTTGGTTATGTGCTGGCCTTGTTCGCCTTCTTGAATGGAAGTATCCAGGTTCTGGATTAATAATTGTAGACGGAGATACTTATGAAGAAAAGAATAAAGAGCGGCAAGACTTTAACAAAATTGGTAACAAAGCAGTCGTCAAAGCCCAAGAGCTCACTCCGCAGTTCCCTAACACAACCATTATACCTGTGCCAAAGTGGGTGGTCGGAGACGACTTTGCTGGCGTGGCCGACGAAGACTCACCAAAGATAAAAGCTTCTGAGCTTATTCGTGAAGGAGATGTTGTCTTTGCGGTTGTTGACAATTTTGCTGCTCGTTCTATACTTTTTAATGCCGCAAGGCAGCTCAATAACATTGACGTTTTTACAGGCGGCAATGATGATGAACTGTTTGGTTCTATTTATCATTATCAAAAGCGTGACGGAGTTGAAATAACCTGTCACCCTGAAGAGTTCCATCCTGAATACATTAATCCACCAGATAAAAATCCTGGTGAGTTGTCATGTCAGGAGCGTTCTGAGATAGAAGGTGGCACCCAGCTTTTGGCTACCAACATGGCTGTTGCCTCTTTTATCTTAGGCCGTGTTCACAAGACTATCGTGAACATGCAAAACCCAGACGAGACAGAGGTCTTTTTTGATCTGGGTCTCGGGAAATCAGAGCCGTACAACCGTACGCATTCCCATCTTAACCAAGAAAATGAAATCCTAGTATAGGAGAATAATAATGGAAGCTACAAGCAATAACACCCAGCCTCAGCGCGAGAATGCTCAGGCCAACGTTCGCTATGGCGTTTTCAATCAGCCTAGCAACGTTGCAGGAAAGACTGTTCAAGAGATTCGCAGCCAGTTCAGCAAGATGTGGGGTATCCCCAGCGACGCTGTTGCTTACTGTGGTAAGGACAAGTTGGACGAGAATTCCGTCATTCAGCCTGGTCAGAACATCGAGTTCCACCGTCGCGCTGGCGAGAAGGGCTGATTACAATGTTAAGGGGGCGGTGTGATCTTCAATGTTCACTTTGCCCAGTTCGGGACGCCCCCTTACACAACCGTAAAACAATTAGAGGTATAAATGTTAACTGACAAAATTCGCATAGGTCATCCTTCAATATGGATTAAAAATCCTGATACGCATAGAATAATTGATATAATTACCTCTACTGTTGACAGAGATTTTTTCATTATTGATTGGGAAAATGGTTTTAGCCAATATGTTGATTCTGAATGGAAACCAATTTTAGTTCCCAATCCATCTGAAGAAGCCGCACCTGAAGAGCCTTTTGTAACTACATATGATAAGTCTATTGCTTTAGATTATCTTTCTACAGAGTATGAAAACTCTTCTAGAATAACTTTCTTTACTATTATAAATTCCCATCCTGACAGCTATGTTTCCCACATGATGGGCAGTGTTGCTTCCAGCATGTCTCATTATCGCAAGGCATTCTGGCAAGACGATCTTTCGCTTATGCCGATACAGAATATCTGTATTTCTCCTTTTGATATTCCTGACTTTGCTAAAGGCTTCTTTGCTAACTTTGATGATCTTTACCCAACTCATGAAGAGTTGATAACTATTATTAATCATATTAACATTAGTGCAAATGATTCTTTAATTGATTCTTCTGACGTTAAAGAAGCTGCTTTTGCCGGCCTTGGTCTTTCTGAAATGTCTTTCATTGGTTCTTGTCTAGATTCTGTCATTTCAGAATCTAAAATTTCACCTAAGTTTATTTATGAAAGTAAAATGAAAGATATCAAGAACGGCGGCATTCTTGAAATTATAAAGCCTGAAATTACTTTTGACAATATTGGTGGTCTTGATAACATTAAAGACATTATCCGTAGAACAGCTTATCTTCGTCAAAACTCTGCTCAAGCAGAAAAATATGGTGTTACACCTATTCGAAGGCTTCTTATGGTAGGTGTTCCTGGCACTGGCAAGTCAGCAATCTGTCAAGCCACTGCCGCTGAGCTTCAATTAGATCTAGCTCGTACTGGTATTAGCCAGGTTATGAACCCTTATATTGGTCAATCAGAAATCAACATGAGATCTGTTTTTAAGCAAATCAAAGCTATGGATCCTTTGTGTGTTTGGATTGACGAGTTTGGTCGTGATTTATCTGGTGGTGGATCTTCTAACGACTCCGGTACTACAGATCGTGTTCACGGTGAGTTTCTTACCGGTCTTCAAGAGCTACCTCAAAACTCTTTTTTGATGTGTGCCGCAAATGAAATTCACGGCCTCAAACCAGAAATGTTGCGCGCAGATCGCTTTGATAAAATATTTTTTGTTGGCCTTCCATCTTATGAAGAACGCAAGCATATCTTTGGTATCTATCTTTCCAAGATAGAAACAGATCATTTATATGATTATGATGCGCTTGCTGAAGCCACAAACTATATGACTGGTGCAGAAATAGTATCCTTAATTAAGGAAACTAAATTCTATGTAGTTTCTGAATCTCTTCGTCCAATTAATACTGACGATTTACTTACTCATGCACCAACAGTCAAGAATACGATTTGGCAAAAGCATCCTGATGTGGTAAGATCTATGTACAGTTATGCTTTAGCTCAATGGGATTGGGCTTCTTCTGAACAGCAAAAAGAAGCTGAACTAATTCTTTCTGGCAGAACTAAGAAAAATACTAACAAACTTTCATTTGCATAGGTGATACAATGGACAAAGAATTTACCAAAGACATGTTTGAAAATGTAGACGAATATCTTTCATCTTTAGATGATACTTCTTCTGAGCCAACTACTCAGGAGAATAAAGATTATGATCAAGATCTTTATAAGAAGTGGTTTAGATCAAAGACCCAGTCTGGCTTCTTGTCCATTCGACCTTGGTTTGATGCAATGAAACTTAAAATTGACATTGGTAAGACATCTGCTGATGGTAAGCTTATTAGTAGCACAAATGTTTTCGTTGATGCTATTGATTTTGCTGCTTACCTTAGGTCAATTACTAACGGTTCTGCACAAATTAATTATCAAGCAAATGAAAGAATGGGCGTTCCTACTGACGAAGGCTTTGTGTCTTATGGTGGTGGAATGATTGACAATAAGCCTGTTTCTAGAATATTCAAATCACACTACTGGCAGTCAGGTGAGTCTTATGACGCTATGTCGTTTGCCTGGAAGTGTGGTCATTTTCAAGCTAGAAAATCAGATTCAGGTGCTTTCATTCCTGATATGTCCAAGAGCCTTTCTGTTGACATGATCAAAGTAACTCGTCAAGACATTTGTACCATTTCTTATAAAGTTGATCTTGCTCTTTCAGCTCACGCTGCCTCCACAAAGGAATGGTATCATGTCTGATTCTTTAGATCCACAATTAATGGAAGATGTTGGCAAACTGTTTGATAATTTTCTTACAGGCCTTGGAGAGCAGCTTACATCAAAAATGAAAGAACTTGAAGATCAAATGGAAGGTATTGAAAAGCAGATTGCTACTCTTATAGTAGGCTATGGTGAGCAAGCTGTTTTCATGGAGGCACTTGTTGCTCAACTTTCTTTTGCTACTGACGAAGAAAGAAAAGCCTTCACAGAAAATGTTTCTGAAGGACGAAAAGAAATGCTAAAGGTGATGCAAGATGCCGCAAACGGAACCATGGCTACAGAGTATCCGCAAACTTCCGCAGCCATTACAGACTTGGTTGAACAAGAGCTATCTGATCCAGATCTCCAATAAAGATTGTGTACTTTTTGTACAAAAATCTTCATATCAAATTTTAAATAATTTATCTTATTTATCACAAATTTATCCTTTGGTAAAGGCTACCTACGATGACGTGGGTAGCCTTTATCTATCTTCAAACTCTTATTCAGAATACCTGAAGCAGGGTATACTAACACTAGATTCAATAGAGGTAAACAAATGACTATATCTTCCTTTTCTAATTTAGATGAACTAAATGCATACTATCATGCCACATTTACTACTGGACATGTTCATCTTTTAGACTCAAAATCATATGCGCTTATTAAAGCAGGCTATTATGATTTTTATGGAGATTATGATCAGCAAGCTGCTGATTCCCTCATTGAATCTTTAGGTATAGATATTTCTAACTATACTCCTCCCGGTAATTCATATGTGTATATTGGATCCAAAACTTCTTTTAGAAACAATGTCCATACATTTGTTGTTGACTCATTGTATAAAAGACTTTTTGCTTCCTTAAAAAAGAATGGTTACATTTTTGAAGCAAATGGTTCTTACGTTATTCTACGTAAAGAGGCTATAATCATAGATGTTTTCAATGACACACTTTCGCCTCATGCTAATCTAGACCTGCTTGATAACCTTGTTGAAGAATTTAAAGAACTCCGTTCAGACGTTAAATACTATAATTCAATTGTTAGTCGCCTTCTGAAGGAAATAGCAGAGAAAGATGATCAAATTGAATCTCTTGTTTCTCAATTAAACGACCGACAACTATCTACATGGGCATAGCACAATGACACCTACTTTAACATATACAAATACAATGTCAGATCAAGGATACGTTTTTCTGACAACTCCTGATCTTGGTGAAACAATTTCATTATATACAAATGATTTAAATTATGTACCTTTTCATGAAGATGAATCAGGTGGCATATATTGTTATGTTCCAGCCAATAATCCCATTGATTTAGATGACGGCGAACAGTTTTATTTTAGACTCTACATCCAAGTAGCAAATACCTTGAATCCTAGTAAAGTATACTATGATTACTATAACACTAACTATTTGTATCTTCCTTCAATGTCAGAGTTAACTTTCGTTAACGGATTAACCAAGTCCTATTGCTATTCTATTTTGCAGCATTTTGTTATTCCATTTGAGTCCAGCGGAATTACCAGTGCTAGTGGTTTCATTCTCAGTCATACTCTTTTTGATTCCAGTATCGCTCTACTTAGAAATTCTTTTATAGTTGATTCTTATATGAACTTTATTGGAAGTGTTAAGCCCTTTGAGGAATCTCCATATTACAATGTAACAGATAACTTTTCTCTTACTTTATCTCATAATATGTTGAATGATTCTTCAAAAAATATAGTTTATGCTTCTGAGCTAAATCAATCTCTTTCTCTTGGCGAAGTTGCTGCTGCTTCTCCAAAAATCGCTAAGAAAATAAAAGATTTTTTACAATTTAAAAATGAAGTTTCAACTAACGAATTAACTCTTAAAAACTTTTTAAATGAAATTATGTCTACTGAACAAAGTATAGATTTGTCTCTTTCTTCTCATGAGAATTCTCGATTGTGCAGTTACTCCACTTATGACAATGAAGATGGAAAGCATATTTCTTCTGAGTACAAGTATGCTAACACAATTCCCGGTTTAGTTACTTGTTCTCATCCTACTTTTAAAAACAAAGTAGTTCCTTGTTCTTTTTACAACAATGAAGCTTCTTGTCCCATGCACAAGTTGAAAACCAAGACTGTTGAAACTTCTACTGTAAATTCTAATTCTGAAGAAACTTATAACATTGATTTAGTAAAAATTATTACTAAAGATTCTTCTCATCACTACAAGATCTTAAATACAAAAACTCAAGATCATACTCATTCTTTTAATGTTCCTGAAGTTGACACAGATGGTAACATTATAGATCCTGATGCTCATGCTAAAGAAGTTTATCAAGAAGTTCTTGCTTCTTACGATGACACAACTTCTAATCCTGAAGTATCTTCCAACAAATCATCTAGCTATATTATGTCTATAGTAGGTTAAAATGTACTCTAAATTTAATTGTATTTATCCAGATATAAACATCGGTATCTATGCTCGCTTTCAATATCCTTATGGTTATTATTCTAGAGACTTAGCAAATAATAACATTTATCGTCGTTTTGCTGGCGATAATATTCATACTGCTGGTGATTTTAAAAATCGTTTTTCTACTTTAGATGAGTTTATTGACTATGTAAAATCTACTGAGGATTTTTCAACTTTAATGCATAGTCATCTTCCAGATCTTCCTCAATCAGAATATCCTCAATCTATAATTTCTTTTCAAAGAACTTACCAACCTAGTGATATTCGTTATTACGATCTTTCAAAATTAAAGCCATTTAATAATAACAATTCTCAAACTTTACCTTTATACCCTATTGCAACCAGGTCTATAATAGACAACGACTGCATTATTGTTGAACGTTCTCCTTTTAAGATTTCTGGCTCTTTCAAACCTGCTGGCTCTAATCGTTCTTCTTCAACACAAGTTGAATACGAATTTTGGGTTCCTTGGACTTTGACAATATTATATAAGGACTACCAAAAAGCCGCCATCTATTTTGGCTCTTCTTCTGTAGATTCTCCTGATGCTAGGTATATACATTGTATACTTCCAAATATTTATGGTGATGCGTCAGTTTGTTTTAACAATAGTCTTAGAGAATATGATCTATCTTCTGATCAAGATTTTAGATCTTATTTTTACTCTGTGATAAACGAGTATTATTCTGGTGGATGGAATACTGATTTACATTCAAGTTATCTCAACTTTATAAATTCTGATTTCTTCAAAGAGGATGAAAATTACAGCTTTGCTATAAAAAATTTCATTACTCCTGATCGTTCACACTACAAAAATCTTACTGCTTCTAAATTTGACACTTTAAAGCGGCGTGCACAGAAATTTTCTCGTACTCATTCAACTGCTATTCGCTATAAGTATTTACTTGAAGTTTTAAGTACTTATGATCTAAAAAATACTTTAGATTTTTATTCTGATTTAGCAAAAATGGCTGAAGAAACTCCTGGTATTGAATCTCTTACTTTTGAAAATATTGTAGATAAAGCTCGCTATAGTCGCTCTAGAAATATTAATAATGATTTGTTAGCTAGGATTGAAAATTATTCACATTCTAATACAATACATTACGAATCTTATCCTGACGACTTTCCTAAGGTAACGATTCATCACAAAAATGTATATTATCCTTATCTTGAAGCTTTTTACGACATCTTCCAAAAGCTTGATGATACAGACGAATTAGTTTTTGACATGTATACTATTTATAATCAATCAGATAATCTTTTTGATGCTACTGTGCAAGATCCTTTTACAATAGATACTTTAGAAGAAATATATACTCGTATTTTTTACGATTATTATAATGATAATTATTATAGCTCATCAAATCATTTTTATTTTGACATAGATCATCAAACGAGCTATGTTAATGAGTATTCTGATTTTGAATCATATCAAAATTATCTTTCTGATTACCATCAAACATTAACTGTAGGGGCATAACATGATTCTTGACAAACCTGTTCCAACTTCTGCTCGCGTAAATACTACACTGACTGGAAACATAATTTTTTCCAGTGTTGTTGAATCAGCTGGTCTTTATACTTCTATGCGCAGGCTCACTTCAGATTTGCCTTTTGATGATCCAGATGTTTCTTTTTACAATGAAACTTTTTCTGGTTCATTCAATTGTCCCCCAAGTGGTAGAATATCTCCTGGACTTTTGTACTGTTCTTCTAATCTTCTCATTTTTGAAAAGCCTCCTTGCACTAAGAAAATTGAGTGGACTCCCAACATGCTGAACGATATTTCAGATGAATCTAACTATAAATCTTATGAAATACCGATTCCTTGGCAAGTTTACTTTGTTCACTTTACAAAGTCTGAAGAAAATCATATTGTTAATAAAGTAAAGTTTTATTTTTCTAACACCGCTGTATATTCTCAAAATCAACCTTTGTACCTTCCTCCCTTAACTAATGTCTACACAAATGCTGATCTTTGTCCTCCTCAATATTCTGATTATCATGATTTAATTAGAGATACAGAAACAATATCAGGCATTATGCAGAATGCTTACAACCAAGTTTGGGATTCCGGCATGAATCTTGATTTGACTGCTTCAATCAATAAACTTTTTAAAGACGCCTGTCTTGAAGGTCTTTGTACTAGTTCTAGTGGTCGTTTGATAATTAGACCAAAGTCTAAGCATCTGTCCAATACAGTTGCTCGCCACTTTGATGAAATTCATCCTTTAAACGCCATAGATCCTTATTCTTATTATATATCATCTGATTCTGTTAATGCGTTTTATACTTCTTGGGAAAAAATACCTTTACAAGAAATATGCGATATGTATTGGCCTCTTCCCGAAAAATCTTCTAATGATAATTCTTTCTATCACAGTGTAATTTCGCATCTTTCTTCTACAGATTTAGTTGAATATTTAGAAAGTATTGATTGCAGAGATTTACTTTTAAGAATTTCATCATCTGATGAATGCTGCGAAGATTGTATTTATTATGATGAGGATGGCGATCCTACAGACGATTGTGTTGAAGAAGGGGAATGTTATTGTCATCAACGTAACTCTTCTTCAGTGATGATTAATCCTTATGACCAAGATGGTAACAATGTTCTTTTTGAGTCTTTAAAGCGTCACAATATAACTCAAAAAAAATATAGTTTTGTTGACATTTATGATTTATTTTTCTCTGAAATATCTAATGTAACTAATAGTCCAATTAATCCAATATATTCATACATTAGACGTTCTTCCACCATCCAACATTAACTTGACTTTTTGCTACCTTTATGCTATGTTTTATAATCTAAACCTACATAAAGGTGGTAAATATGACCAAGCATTATCAAGAACCTATGTTCACTAGGTCAGAAGTTGCTCAAATACTTAATGTTACTACTTTGACAATTTCTAACCGAGAAAAGAATAATAAATATCCTGAACCCAAAAGGGATATGAATAACTACAGAGTTTATAGTTTAAATGATGTATTTAATCTTCAATTAATAACCTATAACTCTATAGATCCAAAACCTATCATATCTATTATGTATGACAAAGGTTTTACAGATATAAAGAGACTAGGACAAATGATAGATTCAGCTTTATCAAAAAGAACAGGAGCTTCTTAATGACTGAAAGCAAAGATCCGCAAGATGGACTAGTATCTAAAGTTGATGAATATGTTAAAACGGATGTATTGACAGAACTAAGAACTGGCATATATAATCTGTTCATTAACTATTTTCATCATCTCGTGGTTCACCACGGTCCAGAACAAGCTATGAAAATGGCTATAGAATACCTAGAAGAAATAATAATAAACTTTAAATCCATTGAGGAGAATAACAATGATTGATCCCAAAAACATTATTAACATTTCTGGCGGCATTATCGCTGATCCAGAATTGATTGCAGACGGAAAAATTATGAAGGCTCGCATAGGCGTAGATTATGCCGGGTCTGAAAAGGATTCTGATAATAACTCAGGATACTTTGATGTTGTCTTCTATCTCAAGGATAAGGACGGCTTTACCAGCAAGAACGCTAGCTTCGTTAATACTCAGATTTCATCTGGCAAGATGAAGAAAGGTACTAGTGTTTCAGTTGTTGGTCGTCTACTTCAGGAGCGTTGGAAGCAAGACGGATCTGGCCGCAGCAAAGTTGTTATTGTTGCTGAGCACATGACTTACGGACCTTACTCAAAGTCTAACTCAGACTCATCTTCGTCGTCCGCAACCTCAGACAACTCACAGGCAGCTATACCTTCTAGCTTCTGATGGAAGAATTTGACGAGTCTGAAGTAGAGGCTATAGTTAATCAAGCACTAAAACCCTACTTCGACTCTGATAACCCTACCATTCACTTAGGTTTAGCTGAAACAGATCTTCTAGAAAGTATACATTCTAGACTATCTAAAAAAATTATTGAATCAGAATTAAACGAAATCTTTCAAGATTTAAGAAAAGATTTTTTGTCTAGAAAAATATCTACAACTATTAAAGATCTTCATACGGTTACCAAAAACTGTAGAAGATGCCAGATGGATTCTTCCCCCGAGCTGCCCATGTGGAACTCTGAAAATCCCGATATAGTCATAGTTGTAGATTCTCCCTCATTGACCCAAGAAGCCATATCAATAATGATATCTGCTTTTAAGTCTGCTAATTTATCATCTGATCAACTTTGCCTAACTTATGTGAATAGATGTCCGGTTAAAAGAAAATATGAACCTTTAGAAATAACTAATTGTGTTCCATATCTTCATTCTGAAATACAATTACTTAATCCTAAACTCATATTAACCATGGGATCACTACCCGCATCTGTATTATTTGGTTCTCCAATAAAACTAAAAGATTTTAGAGGATCAATAACATGGTTGGGTTATTGGCCAATACTTCCAACTTATTCACCTTTTTACGCTATAAAATCTGGCGACATGTCTAGAGAATCATTTAACAACGACATATTAACTGCCAGCAATTTTATTAATACGTGAGGAAACATGGAAACAGGAATATGGTCTATAACTAAAAATAAATATTTGACCGACGAAGAATTTAGAGAATTTCAAGAACTTGTTACACGTGACATAAAATCATCACGTATACCAAAACACGCAAAAGATTATCCTGGAATTCCTACTGACGAAGAAAGACAAGAACTTTTTGCCAACAAGCATATATGGCTGTATTGTTTACGTTCTACTCGTAGAGAATTAGAACTTCAAATGTCCAACTATAAAATTGACAAAAAACAAAAGCAGTTAGAATTGGATGCCTCTACGGATCCTGATACAATACAAGAAATTAAAAATTGGCTCATGGTCAAAGCTAGATGGAGATCTAACGCCATGAAAATGCTTTCTGTTGTAGAGCAAAAAGTTATGTATCTAAAAACAATGCTTGATCAAGTAGCAATAAAGGGTTAACAATGGCTTATCAACTTCTTCACACATTAACAGAATTACCTTATACTCCTGCTACTGTTGATGAAGAAGTAGGCTATTTAATAACTCAAACTTACGAAGATCAAAACTCTGAATATATAAAGTACACTACAAGCCAATTTGATATATTCACAATGTCGCAACTATGCAACAGCTTTTCTTTATTCAACGCTAAAGTAAAAGATGCTTCAAGCGGTAAAATGTATCACTCCTATTTTCCATTAGGGGTATTTAGATACATGTTACACGAAGACCTTTCTTACTCAAACTATTACACACCCAAAAGAAAAGATGGTTATATAGTAGAAGGCTCTTACTGGTCCAACGGAATGTACTACCAAGTAAGAGAAGACGACCAAGACAATATTCAAATTCATGAAGTAGTTTTCTATGTTGATCCTTTAACTAGAAAACTATCTCAATATCCTGAGGTTGAAAATGGCCACTAATGTTATAATTAACACTTTTAAAGATAGCTCTGTTTTAGATGCATGCATTTACAACGCCACTCAAAAACTGTTACTAGTCATGTTCAAATCCGGCTCAGTCTGGGCATACGAAGGAGTAAGCCAACAAGAGTTCAGACTTCTTCTGAAATCAAAGTCAGCTGGAAAATACTTTAATCAAGCTATACGCAATAACCATCCAGCAACTATGATATACAAGCCAGGTGAAAACAATGGGCAAGAAGAAGAAAAACAAGAAGAAGCAGCAACGGTCGCATCATAGTTACTCCTACGCATATGACTGGCACTCTTACTTTGCACCCGTTACCTCCAAACAGATACATGACACAGCCCGACAGGTTTTTGGCGAAAACAAATATATATCATATGAAGCATTCAAAAGCATTCAAGAATATGATATAATTGGCGACCATGAAAAAAGTAATATACAATAAGCTACAGATAACAAAACAAAAACCTAAGAAAACGCAGCCCAAAGTCGTCACCCCTCAACAACCATACCTTATAGTATGGAGAGATGCCTACAGCTCACCAGACGAATGGTACACAGAAGACCAGCAACCAGAAAACGCTGACTACCTAGTGTATTCAACTGGATACATAACAGCATCAACCAAAGATTATTACACAGTAGCATCAACAATAACACAAGAAAACGCCTACTGTTTAATAATGAACATACCTAAAAAAATGGTTGTATCCAAACAAAAACTTATCTTGTCCAACAAATAATGTTAAAAAATGGCCTAATATACTTACATAATAATGTATAAGTATATTAGGAGAAACTATGAAAAAAGAAACTTTACAATGTAGCACATGTCAAAAGAACTGGAAAAGAATACCCACTCGTGGTCGCAAACCCCACCAGTGTCCCAAATGCACTTCTAAAATTGTACCAAAACAATCAAAATCCATTGTACAAGTACAACAAATAAAAACAAGAAAAGTAACCGCAAAACCAATTGCACAAGTACAAGCCTCCGCCCAAAACTCTGACTCAAAAAACGACATCAGCGTAGGCGAAGTATTCCAATACTACCATCCCACCGACGAAAAACTAAAAGAATCAACAAAAGGTGGATCACAATGGAAATGCAAACACTGCGGATACACACTAACAGTAAAACTATCGTTAACAGCTGTACCCACACACAAATGTACAGAAAACGGCAGAAGCCATCCCATGGAGAGAATATGAACATGTTCTGGCACACCAAACTGCAGTCGCACACGCTCAGCTAACGACAAAACAAACCAAACCAATCCTAACAACATGCCTACAAAGATAAGGTCGGTAAAAGAAAAATGCCAGGAACATCAAGGTACAATGGCAACCACAACAACCTTCTAGTATCCTTCGGTGCAGTAAACAAACAAGAACGTCAAATAATAAAAAACACACAACTACAACACTACGGTAGACCATACCTATGTCTCACCGCAGCCAAAATGCACGCACCCAAATATATAGGATACGAAACCATCCTACAAATCGCACCACAAAAATTTCAACACCACCACCTATACCTAAGATCGTTAGAAAAACTATCAAAAATAGAATTCATACAACTCAACCCAGACAACCCAGAACAATACAGAATCAGCCCACTCGGAATAAAATACCTGTACCTCAAATCACAAATCAACCAAAAATGAGCCAATTCCCCAACCTCAACGACGACATCACAAAAAGATTCGTAAAATTCACACTCATAACCATACCCTTCGTCATAATAACAGGATACATTATGACCCTAATCATAAAATAGGAGATCACCCATGGGAATGGACGTATTCGGAACAAACCCGAAATCATCAGCCGGAGAATACTTCCGTAACAACGTATGGTGGTGGCACCCACTATGGGACTACTGTTGCACCATAGACGACACACTAGCCGAACGAGTACCAAACGGACACAACAACTCCGGAGACGGACTCAACGCAAAACAATCCAAAGAACTCGCAATAAAACTCCAAACAGAAATCAACACAGGCCGAGCCAAACAATACGTAGACGAATACGAAACAGCCCGCAAAGCCATCCCAAAACAAGACTGTACATACTGCGACGAAAACGGCGAACGCGAATGGCAACAACAAAACGGTGAACCCTACAAAAAAACATGTAACGCATGTCAAGGAACAAAAAAAGTCGACGCATGGGACTCACACTACCCCATGGACCTAGACAACATACAAGAATTCGCCAACTTCCTAATGGACTGCGGAGGATTCAAAATATGTTAACAACTAAAATAAAAAAAATTTTCAATCGGACTTTTTCTCGGCATGCTGAGATTGATCAAAGTAAGTTCAAACAATTCAATGTTAAAGATCAACTAAAAGAACTTCCGGTTGAAACCATAAAGCTATGGCAACAAAACAAATCTATACCTTTTTCCGTAGCTGTATACAATAATGTACGAGATTTTAATTTAGCGTCTATCATACGTAACGCTTCAGCGTTTGCTCTCAAAGAAATAAATATTATAGGCTGGAAAAAGTATGATAAGCGTGGCGCTGTAGGCGCATACAACTATGTTACAATAAATCATTTTAAAGATTTTGAATCTTTTGCAAAATATGTCAAGCCTTACAATATTGTATCTTTAGAGCTTCCAGAACATTACCCCAATGTTCCAGATGAAGCCTTTATAGAACTTAACGATTTTGAATGGCGTCCTGGTTATTGTATACTTATAGGTGAAGAGGGCGCAGGTATACCTGAACAAGATCTTCGAAATGGATTTCATAAAATTAAAATAACCATTCCTGGTTCTATGAGATCATTAAACGCAGCTACTGCTGCTGGAATAGCTATGTATTCTATATCAACGTCAAATACAAAGGAATATTAATATGTCAACACAAGCTGATAGACAAGATAAAGAATGGAAGCTTAAATACTATTCTCAACTTAAAGGTGCCACCATCCTTAATGTTGAAATATTTGAAGACGACATGTTTTATGGCTTTGATGCCAACTGGCCAGTTATTATCGTAAGACTTGCTGACGGTTCAATAACTGAGCTTCAGCTTTCACGTGACGAAGAAGGTAATGGCCCAGGATTTATGTTTGGACTACCTCGTGTCTAGATTTGAAACAGTAACAAAGAAACAAGATTATGCTGAATTAAAAGAGTGGATAGAAGCCTCCGTGAAGCATGCTAGGGCTGTTATGAGAGGCGAAGAGCCACTTGACATGGAAGCATACGAAAACCTATACTACGCTCTGTTTGATTTAGCTGATTGGCATAGGATAAACGTAATATATGACTGATGACATTGTTCAACAACTTCGAGATTGGGCTTATATAATTGAAGAGTCTCGTGATAATTTTGCTGTAACAATGCTTAGCGGTGATATATTTCATGATGCCGCAAATGAAATTGAACGACTTCGTTCTTCTGTAGTATTATGTTCTGAGTGCATCAAAAAGGAACAGGATAATGATTAAAAGAAACTTTGGCGATCTTACTCCACAACAAGTAGATAAGATGCGCAATGCTTGGCTTGATCCTGGTGATCTTTTTGATGAGCAGCCTCATGATGAAGATTGCGATGACGAATCTTGTGAAGGCGAATGCCTAGAAGAGATTGAGCCAGATTATGGGGCTATGATACAAGACAAAATTGAGTACGAAACAGATAGGTGGTTAGATGACAATGGATACTGATGATATATCTAGAGAAGAGTATTGGAAATATCTTCTTGAATATATGGATAAGTTTGGCGAAGCTTTAGATTCTTTAGACTATGCTCTTCACGATGACTACGAAGAGCCTTTAAATGATAGGACTGATGACGTATGACTTTTAAGAAAAAGAAAGATACTGTTGCACAATCAACTAATTACTTTGATTCCTACAGTTCCAAAGATCATAGTACCAGCTACTATCGCAAAGAAGATTTTGAAAAGTACACCAAGATGACTCCTCTTGATATGATAATTGATATCAGAAGCAGATTAAGAAATGCTTACCTTAATCAACCTACGATGGGTGAGATTGAAAAAGTTCTTACTCACGCTATTGCTGAAATAACTAACCTGCAAAAGCGTAAGGCTGAATTGGAAGAAAAAGTTACAGAGCTTCTTAAAGAAAATGATCAAGTTTCTGACTCTCTTGCCCAAGAATTTTGGGATACAAAAGACAATATTGAAATACATTTTAGTGATGAAGTTGTCACCATAGATGGAGAGCTAGCTACTCAAGTTGTTAATCAAGCTGTTACAGAATACATTACCAACGCTCTTCGCAAGGCATGTGATCATGAATGATCCCTTTACTCACAACATTGGTCCCAAAGGTGAGAAAAAAGGAACTCGCATTCAGCTTGTTTTTACTGATGACCAATACACAAATCTAAATTCTGGAGATAAAGGAACTGTAAATTTCGTAGATGATTATGGTACAGTTCATATTAATTGGGATAATGGTTCTAATTTAGGTCTTGTTCCCAACTATGATCAATGGACGGTTTTATTATGATAAGAAATTTAATTTGCCCCAGGTGTCATGGTGCAGTTCCCAATAACGACTCTCCAGGAGCTTATATTGGTGCTCTTAGTAGAACCGATAACAACACTGAGATATGCTCACCCTGTGGCGAATTAGAGGCCTTAGAAGACCTTATGTGGGGCTCACCACTGCCTCAAATAGACTGGATTTGTAACCTATCGTGAAATACAATGGCTGGCCCCTATGGGCTCCTAATATGTATTGTAAAAAATGTGAAGTAGCTTGGGACTATAGCTTCAGTGACATATGTTGGATATGTCACAATAAAGGACAAATTGCAAGAAAAGAAGATAAATAAGGGCGACTGACATGGCAACGAAAAGCATCAAACTCACAATCACCATCCCGTGCGTTCAGCCCAATGATCCAGACAACCCGTTGACCGTTGAGGACGTTCTCGCCCGCACCCCTAAAGGCATCAAAGTGTGCACCCTCGGAAAGCCGTGGTACGGCGAAAACAAGTTCTACCTGTCGGACTGGACCGTCGAACTCATTGACGAGGGGGACAACTGACATGATCAGCAAGGCAAATCAGGTTCAGAGAGAATTAATAATATGAAAAAATTATTTCCTTATACGGTATTGTTTTTTGCCTTAATATTATCTATACCTGTTTTAATTTGGGCTGGTGCTTAAAAACTTTTTTTCAGTAGAGCCTTAGATTACGTTCTATAGAAAATAGAGCCACTAGGTGTACCAGAATCTACCTCTATATATATTCCATCTGGGCAGTAAATGCCATTAGGCCCAAACCAGTGACTGTCATGGTCACCATTAGCTGGTACAGCTCCGGCAATCAAATCACCAGTAGCATCTGTTCCATTATAGATATGGATATGAACGTTACCTGAATCATCATCATTAACATCCAGGCCCATGAAAATAGCTGCACCAGACACTGCTTGCTCACTGGAACCACTTAATGTAAATATCCTAGTAGCTTCTGTAAAATGACCTCTTGGACGGTCATGATCATAAAGCTTAGGTGTAGTAGTGCCACTTTGTGCAGGTGCTGGTTTTTGCGACGCAGGTCGCGCAGTGCTATTTGACGCATTTATTAATGCCATGATGGCAACCTCCTTATATATATCCTGTTAAGATAGTAACTATGTTTCTATATTTTTTTAGCTAGAGCCCTAGATTACGGAATCTATCAATAACAGAGTTACTATTACTCTATATCTCTAACAATAGAAGGTGATTATGCCGTTGGAACTCAGAAGCTCAAGCCAAGGTGTGGCTAATGTTTACGGAAACATGGTTTACGGGGCAAAACCTAACCAAATAAATATAAATCATGGATGGAAATTGCATGCTGGATTTGTAAGAGATTCTACAATGCAAAAAGTACTTGATGACGTTGGAATAGAGGTTTACGGTAGGCAAACTGCATCGGGTTACACCACTCCGGCTATGAGAGTTTCAAATCAAGATAAATTTAACACTTTTGCAAAAAGAATTAGTGATGTAATGGGGACTGATATAACCCAGTTAGATGACGCTCAGCTAAAGCAATTTATGGGAAAATTTACTGATCTTAGACAAATGATGGATGGCTCATCTGGTGCCACTGACATTTTTCGACAGTTAGATTTTTACGAGCAAGCTAATGCTCAAGGTCTTTTATTTAAAGGTGATGTAACTCAATATGGTTCTGGTAGAGAGCTAACCTTTTATGCTGGTCAAATAGAGCGTAGAGATAAAACTATAAAAATTTTAGAGTCTCAGTTTGGTGATATTTTGCAAGATGCTGACGACATTATACCTGGAATGCCACAAGATAAAGCCGCTAAAAATAGTAAGATATCTCAAAAGACAATTGGTAGATTTACCACTGATTATCTTCCAGAAGATTTTGACGACCTAACTAAAATAGCTGATGGGGGATGGGATGCAGACTCAATGGTTGACGCTCGCAAAAGAGGAACCTTGGGTCCAGACAAATTACATATGGCTCAAACAGGAGAAATATTTCCAGAAACTGCAGAAGAACTACAAAGGATGACTCAAGAGTATCCAGAACTAGGTGAGGCGCTGCGCGGTAAAGAGGGCTATGTAAGCCCGTATAACACTATTGATGACGTGATTGAACAGTCAGGTGTTCCACAAACTCGTACTCCAGTCCCTCCTGCACCAGCTCCTGCACCAGCTCCTGCACCAGAGCCTAAACCTAAACCTAAGCCTAGGCAAACCAGTGCACCAGCAAAGCCATCAGATGACGAAATCTCTGCAAGAGTAACCGGACAAAAGATAGGACCAGAAGATATTCCTCCTATGCCAACAGATGATGACTTTGCAAGATTTGCTGGCACAGACGAAGATTTCGTAGAGTCTGTTAAAAATATGGATACTCCTGAACTTACCGAACGAGCAAGGGAAAGGTTTGATCAAGAAGGAAGGAGACGAAGTGGCACTCCTTATAAAAAAGAGCCTGTCATTAAAATTGGAGAAACAGTAGAACTATCAGGGCCAGAAAGAAAAACAAAAGCTAAACCAGTAGATACCCCTGCAGCCAGAGTAACTCAAGCTGGCAAAGATGCCATTGTAGATGCCACACAAAGGGCTCCTAGGCCAAAACCAACACCAGCCGCAGCTCAAGCCGCCGCAAAAAAAGCTGCAGCTTCTAGAGCCACTAGAAGTGGTGTACAAGACGGAGCAAGAATGTCTAGCGCAGTAGCATCAGGCATAAGAGGATCCAACAACCTTAGAGTAGCTGCAGCAGGAGCAGCAATAGGAGTTGGGGCATACGCAATGAACAAATTAAGATCAATGGGCAAAGACGACGTAGAATACGCTAGAATGCTAGAAATGCAAAGGCACTATAGACGATAATTTGATAGTGAACAAAAATTGGAGAAAAATGGGAATGTTTGATTATATCCGAACAAATTACAGATTGCCAAATATAGAGGTAAGCGAAGATTTAACCCTAGTTTTTAACGCTGGGAACACTAAACATTTTGGATATGAAACAGAATTCCAAACAAAAGATTTCAATAAAGTTCTTGATCAATACCTGATAACATCTCACGGAGTACTCTTTATCAGAGAAGGTCTTGCAAATATTGAAACTCATCACACTGGAAATATTAGTTTTTGCACTGTAGTACCTCATCCCAGTGGAGGTGGATACTTTATTGAATATCACGCTAAATTTTCTGATGGAAAACTGATAGAAATTGGTGGAGAGTGCATTAGGGCGATAAAGAATGGATGAGCAGGATTTTTTAACACCACAAATAATTGATGATATGATCAATGAATTAAGTGTTGATCAGATAAACAGTTTAATAATATCAATAAAATCTTATATATATGCCAATTTATTGAAACTAAACTTTAATCCTGAAAATTTTCTCGGATTGGCTGAAGAAGTACCAGAATCTGATCACAAATGCAGAAGAATAATATTAAAAGATTTAGAAGATCTTAAATATATTTCTGAAAAAATTTCTTAGTCTAACTTTCCAGTTAGTTTTACCTAATGTAGAAATATCAGGCGATTCGTAGTCATAAATTCTTTGAGTTTTCTTATATTTACCCTTCATATTATGAGGGTGAAATACCGTACCAAAGCCTTTTTGATCTAAAAATTCAAAAGCCCTACTGTCACCCCAAAAATACTCCAACCCCTCACCTCTCGGTATTGGTATAACATGCTGGAGCGGATCTCCTTCCATTATAGAAAAACCTTCTTTACCAATAACATTTAGAACAACATTGGCGTGATGATAGTAGTCGGTATTAACTATCGATGGAAGCAAGGTATAATTAGAATTGGGCTCCCACAAAGGTGGTAAAAATAAACACGACCATCCTGGAGCAGTTTTATAAAGCCAAGGGCTAACTATCTTTATATAATTAGCTTCCTTCAAATCTCTAACTTCTGTTACGGGACAAGATCCTGTTTGAGAATAATTAAATCCTTGTATTTGAAACGGATGAGGATGGGATATATCTACCTTAGATTCCCAGTGGGACCTATCTGCAGAAGGCCTAAAATCCATTTTTGCCCATGATCTTACAGTAAAACCTAGAGATATATAATCTGAAGTACCAGCACATCTTCTTAACGAGCCTTCTTGTGCTCCCATGTCTTTCCACCATTGAGGCCAATTTTTATAGTTATCTAAAGGCATAATAGATGGATCAAGTAAAAGATCCGTGCATGGAGTAATAAATATTTGACCCGGCTTTACTTCTGGAATATCTTTAAAAGTTTTAGGACTGACTAATTGAATCTCTGGTTTTTTTGAGCTCTTCGGCATGATCCGCCTCCTTCAAAGATATCTGGTGAGAAGTTAGTTTATTTATATGATCTATTGAACTTGGCCTAGATCCATACGCATCAAGTTGTATTGATGCGATATCTCTACTTAGAACTCCCTGCCCTTGCGCAACATGCCAAAAGTGAGGGGCATGAAAAAGTTCAAATCCTGTTGTTTTTATGTCGTGATTTTCTGGAGTTTTGTTTTTCCATAAATGCAATAAACGCTTTAACAGTTCTGGCTTTTCTTTATCTTTTTGCTCCGCCCACATTGACGTATCTTCTTTGTCACAAACATAATGAAGTGCTATCATAGAGACACAATTCTCCATAATTGAATCCATTATCCTATGATATTCTTCAACCATAATATCTGAACCGTCATCAAAAGTTGGAATATAGGAACACAAAAGCTTTGCCTGTTGTATTGAAATTGATATAGAAGTTGCCTCTAAAGGCTCAATAAAACCGGAAGATAATCCTATCGCCACACAGTTTTTTTGCCAAGTTTTATTCCAATAACCTGTTTTAAAATCTATAAACCTATAATCATCTATTTCTGTACCAATTTTATCTGAAGCTTCCTTTAAAGCCTCCTCTTTCGATATGTGTTTAGAGGAAAATACATATCCATTCCCTCTTCTTGATTGAGTTGGTATTTCCCACATCCATCCTGCATTCATTCTTTTTGCTATTGTGTAGGGATGTATTTTTCCATATTCATCTAATGGAGTTTGAAAAACTAAAGCGGAATCACAAGGTAAATACTTACTGTAAGAAGTGTACTCTTGATTTTGCATAGTTTTCATCAATACTCTTTGAAAACCTGTTGAATCTATAAAAAAATCTCCGGGCAAGGGTGACTTTAGCGAAGAAATTTTTAATGCACTTATATATCCTTTGTCATCTTTGATAACTTTTTCTATTTCACCATTAACGAAATTTATACCGTTTGATGAGCAAAAATTTCTTAAATAAAGATTTAATTTATGTGTATCAAAATGATATTGATTTGTACCATAGTGAGTTCTGTCAACACCTTCTTCGTCAACATTAAGAATTACCCTATCTTTAATTATTCCTTTCCAGGAAAAAGTGTTGGTCAACAACAGGTCGTTTTCTAAGCAGAATGCGTAAGTGCCGTAGAAATTGTTTGCAGTTAATCCGGAACCAGAAACTGAATGAAAATAGCTAGGAGTATGAGAAGTCCAATCTTCAAACTTAATACCATATTTATGAGTTACATCTGCGTAACAAATCATTTCATGAACATCAATCCCAACATAGTCTTGAAACCATCTCCAGTGCTCAGTAGAACCTTCTCCAACACCTATGATAGGGTTTTTTTCAGAATGAACTACAGTTATATTATAAGACGGAAAAGTTCTTCTAAAAATTAAAGCTGAAGTCAAACCAGCGGTACCAGCTCCAGCTATAACTATATGTTTTTGGTTCGGCATAGGGATCACCTATACCATGTAACTAAAGAGTACTTAACAGTTCCATCTTCCACACCGGCAGGATGAGCTATGTGTAAATATGGGAAATTTGATGGGAAAAGAACACATGCCCCTTTTTCTGGCTGAACTGTAACGTCAAACTTAGGAAATTCTAATTGACCTCCAGTAAAATCATCATTCAGAAACGATACAAGACTAAGAACTCTTCTGTTTCCAGGTCCGTGATCATGATGTGCACGATATTCTGCGCCTCTCCCATACCTAAGAACCCTAAAACCTTCATCGGATTCTAACTGAAGCTCATTTTCCTCCCTATAATGCCACACGACTTTGTCTATAGATTTAAAAATATTTAACCAAGTTTCTACAAGTGGGACAACTGATTCATCACCTATTTCCTGGGAAGAGATAGGGGCAAGTTCACATGCCATAGATGTTCTTACATCAGAAATATATCCATCACCAACCTGAGCCCTTACCCAATTAAGGTAACCCCATTCATTTGAGCACTCTTTTTCAACTAAATCAATAAGTCTTTTACCTTCTGTAAAAACATTTTTATAATAAAAAATACACGGTGCTATCTCTTCGTATTGCATATAATTCCTTCTTCTACTTAAATACATCCCTGTTGTTATAATATTTTTCCATACTACTTCTTCTTCTCTCCACTATAGTTGAGTGTGCATCTTGTTCACCAGAAAAAAACCAGTGATCAGAATCAACAAAATGATAAAATATCATAGCTACTTCGTTATTTTTTGGGTCGGGAAATTTTTCCCTCCAATGATATTGATCCTCCCCATAATAACATACAGCTTCATTTTCGTCAAGTATGAACTGTTGGTCAACCACATGTAGGGGCCAAGGAGTGTTTTGATGAACACATAAATCTATGGTATATGTGCATGCGTTATCATCAACATGATAGTATAAATTAGCTCTATTTCCCCTATATACAGAGAAGAGGCAATATGAAAAATCTAGTTTTTCAGAATTAAATATCTCTCTTGCTTTAGGAACAAGTTTTCGTGCGGACTCTATAAAAATCTCATTTTGATTTGCACGAGATGAATGGTATGTTGTTCTACCAAAGTTTGCATCGTAGACAAATCCTTCTCTATCCTCTTTTTTTTCATACAAATATTTCTTCAGTTTATCAAAGTAATCTTTTTCAAAAACATCTTTAATAGAAAATGGATCCGGCCTTACCAGTAAATAGTCACCAGTTATTTCATCAAAATACTTTTCATTCATCTTCAACTTTTCCATTTTTAAGCTTTAAGTCCTCCTCTTTAACCTCAATAGTTTCTTCGGTTTGATATGAAGAGTTTGTACTGCATAGATAAAAAGTACTTATTATCCATTTATCATTAGATATTGCTGGATTTCCTTGATGTGGATGAGTCCAAGACGTTGGGAAAAGTGCAATAGTGCCAGATTTTGCGGCAACGCTTACGTCATGATAAGGAAAATACGTGTCTCCACCAACCTCTACATCATTAAGGTAAACGATGCCTGCCAATACCCTACTAACAGCATTTGGTCCACCCCAAGGGGACCCATCGGAATGCTGCCTATAGTGACCAAAATTTTTTACATAATGCTGAAGACGAAAACCAGTATCACATATACCTGGCCAATTCCATAACTCGTTATAAGTTTTTTGATAAAAAGCTAAACAACCAAAAAGAGCTTCTTCTATGATTTTCTCATACTTGTAAAAATTATCAAAAGGAACACCTAATTCTCTGGCTTGTACACCGCTAAAATTAAAATCCATACTAGATTTTATAAAGGGATTTAAGCCTCCCAAAGTAGGGCCTGGGTTAAAGATTTTATCGTAATACTTAACACATTCTGATATTAATTCTTGACAAACAGTTCTATCTATAGCATTTTTAGCCTCTAAAATGTAAGAAGACTTACCACCTATGAACTCTAATTCTACATTGTTCATTCACATCTCCAAAGTGAAGCGTACTTAACGCCTCAATTATATCACAAACTATGAAGATGGAGTAGCTGAATCTAAGCCTGTTGATATATTTGTTAATAAATTTATTTGATTAATTAAATCAACCAACATTTCTTGATTGGTAACATCTCCCTGATCTTCATAGTTTTGCTCCTCAAAAGAAGAAGGGTCAAAAGATTCAGGATTTATTCCTAGTCGTATTAGTATAACATACATCTGCTGAAGACTTGAAAGTCTTTGTGTTTCAATTATATTAGATTTTGTCTCCAACGGGAGATTATCAAAAAAGGCCATTTTAACTCCTAAAAAGTAACATTGTAGAATCGATAATATAGTACCAATTAACTGTCTAAAATTATAGATTTAGCAAAATTAGAGTGAGCAAACTGATTTGCAACATTTCCGGCAGACATGGATACAACCACTATTCCACCGTCATACCCAGGATCCGAAGACGCTGGAGCATTAACTACAGATCCCGCTCCCCCATCTCCACCCGTGCCCCCATCTCCACCTTGGTAAAATAAATTAAAATAGGATTGATTCACACCTGCTGGATACGGACTTCCTGTATGTTGATTACCTGGGGCTGGCTCACCAGTTGCATGACTTATATCATAAGCTGGATGATAATGTATTCCTGATGTAAAAGAAACTGGATTTTGTGAACCACCAGTACTCTGGACAAGGCTTTGACCAACTAAGGTTATGGAAGGATCTAATACATGAGCAGCGAAGTTTGTTCCATTAGAGGTGCCCACAAAATGAGCCACCCCCCTAGTGCCCTCGTGATACCCCGGATTGTGACCTGGACCAAAAACTGTACCGGTATGACTACCACTTCCAAATGGACCTGTTCCTGTTGGTCCATAAAAGTCTGGACCAGATAAATCAGATGCAGAAATTGCCGTAGGATCATTAAGTGGAGAAACAGGACCTGTAGCATGATTGTGTTGACCAGCGGGCCAGTAACCGTCATAAGGTGACCCATCGTGACCAGAATTTGCTGTAGGTGTACCAACATGAGGGGTGTAACCTCTAGTCTGTATAGTATTTGGCAAATAAGGGCCAAAATGCTCATCAACATTACCGCCCCCATGCGGATGAGTTCCCGTGTTATGGTGTGTATTTATGTTTCCTGTACCAGCTGGATAATAGCCAGGATAAGGAGACCCAGTATGTCCAAAATTTGCCAAAGGCTCACTGCTTGGCGTATGACCCCTTGCAACTATAGGATCCGGTAAAACATTAGCAAAATGGGTATCAGCTTGACCTGCGCCATGGTCATAGTTTCCTTGATTAACGTGACTATTTATCTGACCATGACCAGCTGGATAGTATCCAGTATAAGGTGACCCTGTGTGACCATAGCCGTTATTATGATGCCCTCTTGCAACTATTGGATCCGGTAAAACATTAGCAAAATGATTATCGGCAACACCGGCACCATGATCATAGTTTCCTGAATTATGAGTTTGATAAGTGGTTCCAGTATGAGGGTATGTTCTTGTAGGTGTTGGATCTGGAGCATGAGATCCACCAGGATGATTACCAGATGCGGAATGATGACTAGCTGGAACATGTATTTCGCCACTACCGGCATTGTGGTGAGAGCTAACGTGAACACTGACCGCCGCATTGTGAGGACTAGGAACCGGGTCCTTGATACCGCTAGGTGTTGGTGGTCCAACAACGTAAGGATTGTATGGCTCCGCATTATGCGGGGTATTTCCAGAATTTATAACGTGTCTATAAAATCTTATGCCGTCAGCATGAAATGGGTTTGAATCATACCTGTGACCAGAATGGTAATGCCTAGTAGAAGGATACAGCGGATCCGAAGGATAAAAATGACCAGGATTGGCGCTGGTATGGGTAAATGTTCTAGATGGATGCGTATGATAACCAGATTGACCGTGTGTTCCGCCGGCATTAACATTAGCATTATGGTTGTGATTTGAAGTAGGATTCGGCGCATGACTTCCAGAAGCATGATTATAGCTATGGGGAGTGTGATAATGATGTGTTTGAGCAGCATGGTGGCCAGAATTATGAGTATGATAAGGATTACCCGCATTGGGATCATTTAATACCGTAGAAGGAGGAACTAACCCAGCGCCATGATGATGATATCCGGCATTAAAACCCGGTTGCACATAATTAGCATTATGGTTAATAAAACCAGCATTCATAGCTGGAGCAGGATAATTATGCGGAACAGGTAAATGACCAGTTATAGGCCCTGTGTGCTGATTATGAGGAGCATGGGTTGCATTCACCGGCGCATTATGTGTTGGAGCTAAATGACCACTGCTTGGATGTGTGTGATAGCCTGCATTTATTCCACCCTGAACGTAAACAGCATCGTGGTTAATAAAACCTGCATTTTGAGCTAGCACAGGATAATTTTGAGGAACAGGTAAATGTCCAGTAATCGGTCCAGTGTGCTGATTATGAGGCACACCTGTTCCATCATTAATGTTAGCATTATGGGTATTTGCTAAATGACCACCGTCACCATGCCTGTGCTCCCCTGCATTTACACCTGCCGGTGTATATATCGCTGTATGATTCTGCACCTGAGGCCTGTTAGCAGGCGGATGATCCTGAAAAACTGGATCCGTTATTGGCGAAGGATTAAAACCAGGATGGCTGTGATAACCTGCATTTAAAGATAAATTAAAGTAATTTGCAGTTGTTGGAAAATTAGAAGCATTTAATTCATCATAAAGATCATCTTCAGCATAAAGGTCGCCATGATAATGACGAGAGGTATTGTAATTTCCGCCGGAAACAGTAGCAGTGTGGCTAAATTTTCCCCCCGTTGCCAAATATATAGGACCAGTTCCAGCAGGATGTTGATGTTGACCTGCAGGAACATAAAAAACACCGGCGTTTATTCCAGCCTCATAAGGAGAACCAGTATTCGCAAATGCATCTATATCTGGAGCAGGATTGCCAGGATTGCCAGGATTGCCATCCAATCCATCTGTATTGGAGCCAGAAACAGAGCCAGCAGTGCCAGAACTGACTAGTGATCCAGAGCCAGAAACATTTTTAGCGATCAAAAGCACAACGCCGCCGCCTTTACCCCTAGTTACTGTAGTGCCCACTGTAGCTTCATTTCCATCAGACCCAGGATTGCCCGGATTACCAGGGCCACCAGGCTCACCTGGAGCAATACCGAATTTGCTACCTGGATTTCCCGGATTGCCTGGCGACCCTTGCTCAGCTTCAGTCAACTGAGTATCAACAAATTCACCCGGCTGCCCACCAGATACGGCATGTATAGAGCCGTCTGCTGCTATCAAATAACCATTTATTGCCTTATCTAAATCTGACATCTCGTAGTCAGCCAAAGATTGAGATTGGTCACCTTCTCCCCACGCATAACTCTTTACGATATCTGATCTTCTGGAAACAGTTGAAGAATTAGCTGTTTCCGAAATGTTAGACGGCAACCCTATGGTACCATTGTTGATCAAAGTGTCATTTACAAATATTCTAAAACCATTCGTAAAAAGAATTCCACCTGATTCTACGGTTAAATTCTTGTAGTACATATCACTTGATAGATATATAGTTTGTCCAGAGGAAACAGTTAAATCTCCATCTGATCCATCACCAAAAAGCTCATCTATTCCAGAAGTTAATGTTTTTTCAGCTTTAGTTAAACTAAATTTATTGTTTACTTTTCTTATCGGACCTGCCATGCTACGCCACCTGACAATAAACTACACTACCGCTTGAGCCACCTGTCCCACCTGAAACATCCGTAGTTACACTGCTATTTAAAACATCATTTGAAGAAACTACAACTATAACACCACCACCGCCACCACTAGCACCAGAATCCCCTGGAGCACTAAAGTAAGCGGTGCCGGAGTTGACGACTATGTACCTTGCGGCAACTATCACTACACCACCACCAGATCCAACTTGACCCCCTGCTCCACCCCTCAAGAAAACAGGGTAACCAACACCAGCGGTAATTGAGTATCCCCTAGTAGCATTTAAAGGCTGTTTATAGTAATTTGTTCCGCCCTCTTCAGGTGAAGGAGCGGTAGCTGTCCTGTACGATGTAGAGCCTCCCAAACTATGCGTAACGGCTTCTGCAGCAGTGCCACCCTGAGCTATAGACCCAGCAGTAGTGAAACCGGAAGTGAAACCAATTCTAGAATTATTGTTTAGAGTTAAAGTATTTCTTACAAAAACTCTAAAACCAGCTGTTTTTAAATGTATTCCAGAACTTATAGTCAAATTATAAAAAAATAAATCTCTTTCCATAGTATAGGTGCTACCTGTAGGAATCATTCCTAAGACAGTAGAATTTCCATCCAAAGTAGCACTACCATCATCTGCAGAGCCGAACAGTGCATTAGCTACATCAAGGTTGTTAATCAAAGCCAAAGTTTCATCCTCTAAAGAAGAGGACGAGTCAAAATAGCTTTTTCCTACACCAAATCTATTATTCCTTCTAAAACCAGCCATTAAGTTTCCTCTATACCGTTAACAATAATGTTCACTGACGACCCTGCGCCACATATAGCTACTATCTGATCAGAATTAGAAGCACCCGCTGTTGAACCGTTATTATTAAGGACTAGAGATGTTGATAAGGACAATGTTTCATCAGCGGAAAGCGATATGTCGTTAAAGAATATATGAGAATCCGCTAAAGTTTCTCCAGCTGGCTTACAGTAAATAGTTACTGTTGTTGTGGCTGAAGAATAGTTGCAAAGTATTATTTCCTTAACTATGGTCACAGTTCCCTGCGGAACGGTATAATAATCGGCACTAGAGGTTGTTAAGGTAGAAGGTCCAACTAAACGTTTTTGATACAGAGGCATGCAAACTCCCTAAAGGTTTGTGATTAATTTTACTACACATTCGACTAATCTTCAATTATAGTAACCCGATACAGTTTTAATCGCAAAAACTAAAGCATGGTGGAATATACCAATCAAGTAAAAGCCTATATAGGGTAAAAACTGAAAAAAATTTTATAAGGGGTTTTTGATTTTTAACTTTTTTTCATTTTTGAGTTTTCATTCCGGTTCAGGAACACAGTGCTCAGACCTAGGTATATAGTGATGCTTATCATCTATATCATAGAGTTCTGTTGCTAAAGGTGTCATAGAAATCCAAAACTTCTCACCTTCTTTATACCTATCCAATACAAACATTTTCTTATGCAGATCATAAAGTACATCCCCATCCTCAGGGGGATCACCCATATAGACAGATGCAGTATTATGACCACCTCTAACTAAAGTTTGTATATATAAATCCCACTCTTCTTCCGAGTTAAACTCAGATCTTTTCTGATCCCAAACTGTTGTGTCAGTAGTTTCATATTGAATATATGATCTTGTGAAATATTTTTCTCCGTTAGATATACCGTTAACAGCATGAAAGTAAGGCTCTCTTTCCGGAGCCTTTGGATACAAAGGTGAGCCAGAAGGGAAAACGATAATTTCTCCAGCCTTTGGTTTTACTGGAATAATGTTTTCATTATGAAGAAAAATAACCTCACCACCATCGTAATCGTCATTAATATAAGTGTTAGCAGTTATTAAAAATTTTCTCTTAGGCCAGAACCATTCAGCTATAGGATAATCGGTATGAAACTGCATCCTGAGATTGTCCAAAGGATTGTGTTCAGAAGATAATTCTTTTATATCAAAATACTTAGCAATATTTGGAGATGTGACAAAGGAATTATCTGGCCAATCAATTTGATTATAGTCCATATAATGACCAACAACTTTTTTTGTTACATCGTTTAGAGTGTGGTAAACATACTTCTCTATCTCAAACAGTTCACTGTCGTCTGCAATTTCGTCTTCATCAAAATTCGGGTCTTCATCAAAATTCGGAATAGCAGAACAGTAAGTCCCAAATACAAACCAATCTTTCCACTTCTCAAATATATATTCGCCTGTAGAATTACTTTCAATAAACTTTACACATTCAAACAGTTTATCAATTTCATCATAAACATTTTTGTATACAAAAATTCTAGGGTAAACTTCTTCAAAATTCATAAAGCATGCTCTTCTTCTTCCTGATCCAGCATAAAGGTATACCCATCAATACAGTCACCTTCTACCTTATGGTAGTCTAGCTTGCCTGCATTTACCTTTTCAAGCAGGAGATCTATCCCGTCAAAAAATCATCAATGACACATATGTCATGATCAAAACCGACTAATTCCAATCTAAACTCCTATCTACCAAATTTGCCAAATGTATAGAGTCATGAACCCCAGGCCTAGTTCCACCTGAATTATACTCATAAAATTTCAGCCCGTCAACATCACATAGGTCGCTGCATTTATTTAAATCTAATTGACTTTGCAAATCGAAAATCATTAAAGAATCTATGTGATTACACTCTTTAATTATATTATACACATCACCCTGCAAGGATAGAACAATAAACTTACAACCCAAAACTTTACAAACGGCTTGCATATTGTATAGTATAGAAAAAGACTCTAAAATAGCTTTGTGCTCTTCGTCTTTTCTAAATTCAACATTCTTTACTGAACAATCCATTATCTTTTCAGGGTGCCCATATCCATTATTCCAATTTATAGAATGATTATAAAAAATTCTTCTACCAACTTTAGAATCTACCTCTAAAGGATAATTATAGTTATTTAATTTTGAAACTAGAATTATAACTTTTTTAGGAACACCAAAATTATTTAGATGATAAAAAAAGTTTTTAGACAACTTATGTAAGCTGCCGTCTACCAAAGACATATTATTTATTTTAATATTTCTCATATCTGATAACAACCCTGTCCAGGCATACGACTGAGGAAGGCCAACGGGAATACTCTCTTGTCCTCCGAGCACTAAGAGATCAGGATCTTGAACAAAACTTGAACCAACATACTTATGCTCGTTTACCCTGTAAGATATAGACTCTTCCGCATCATGCCAGCCTAAGTCTTGATAAATTTTTGGTAAGTCTTTAACATCATCAATTCTTGGTTCAGATTGGTCTTGAATTCTGACTTCTGCATCAAAGCTTAACGACTTATAGTCTATATTTTCGTTGTTTATTTCATTTTCAAATAAATAAGTTTTAGAATCTGCTAATCTATGATTTTTCATAAACAAAATATGCTGATAGCACCTTCTATATGTAATATCATTTTTGGATTCCCCAGACAAAAGAGCTTTGTCTATCCACTCACACTTTTCTTCATAATTCATCCCAGCAATATAGTGATCAATGTTGCTATTAACAGCATAATGAAGGCAATCTACCACTGCTGGGCAATCTGATAAGCAGGGTGGATCTGCTTCCAGTTCACTAATAGACATACCTGCACAGGAAGCACCACTAAACGCATCAGTATCTGGAAGCTTAATCTTATCCATATTATTTACTGTTCCATAAATATCAATCATAAATTACTATCGTAATAAAGTTTACTTTTACCTATGTCAGATCTATTGAAGATTCTTTGACCTTCAATCCATCCTCCAGAGTAGCTATGAATAACATTTCTATTATCCCACAATAAAAAATCTCCTTCAGACCACGACCACGTAACCCAATTATTGGAATCTTTTAAATAATCTTCAATGTAAGTACAGTACTCCAGACATAGATCTGCATTAGAGGATAGTAACCTGTTTGAAAAAGCACTCATAATGTTAAGAGATACATTTCCTGTAACAGGATGGTTGCATAGTGCTGGATAATTTCTAATAGACCACATAACATTGTCATGGTCTATTCCTGGTAACGTTGTATCAAAATCCAGCAGGCTGCTTGTAGCTATCTCTTCATCCCTAGAAGGACCCCCAGAAAGTGAGATCATATTGTATTTACCTAAAATTTTCTTCAGCCTAGGCGGCAGATCTTCAAACATTTCTTCTTTATCTACAAAAACAGTTTTACCGCAATCGGGAGAGCAAGTAAAAACTTTCATGTTCATACTTATAAATGTTGGAATCGAAGTTTCAGGATCAGATATGGGACTTTCATCTGAATGCCAGTTGCTATGCACATACCTTAGAAGTTCATCAGGAGTGCTGTCAGGACCATACTTGACCTGACCCTCATGGAAGTGACCTTGCTTAAAGTTTGCCCCTCCCACCTGCTCTGGATCAATTGGTTCACAAGAGTAAACCGACTTCATTATCTCCATCTGCTCATCAGGTTTTAAGTCCATAGAAGGAACAACAACGGCTTTACCATTAATTAAAGCAGAATGAATTGACTCGGCGCTAAATAGTAAGTCCTCATATGAGTTGGCTAACAACTTATAAATTTTCATTATAACTTATAATTTCCTGACATCATTCTAGCTTTAGAATCCTCTATAAGATCTGGCATCCATATTCTATATGGATTTTCTTGACCTATAACTTCATCTCTTTCAAAGTCTACACCATAACAAGCCATTGTCAAAAATGCGTACCTAGCTCCACTAGTAACTGGGTACACCTCATGTCTACCTATGTAATTAGAAGGATATATTAATACAGTCCCAGGCTTAGGACTATACTCAACATTTATATTTGGAAAATGCATTTGCCCACCCTCATAGTCTTTTCCGCATTCATTTAAATATAAATTTACACTTGTGCTGTTGTGCATAGAGACTTGATTTTGAGGTCTAGATCCCCATTCCCAAGGAATCTGATCATCACAGTGAGCACCTATATGCTGACCATCTTCATAACCAGCGATATGGCCTTTTGGTCTCCACCAAGCTGTAGTGGCAGCATCTGGAAAGTAGGCGCAGTACTCAACCAACGCATCGTAGATTGCATCCTCACACTTTTGTATAAATTCTACCCATTCAGGCTTTGGCGCTCTGCCTATTTGCTCCCCTTTAAGATCCAGAAATCTTTGTGGAGCTAAATTAATATCATCTAATCTAAATTTAAATCCTGTCTTATTTCTAGCATACTTTACGCCATCTTCCTCGTAATATGTAAAAGAATCTTCTTCATTCTTCTTAAGCCAAGATGTGTACTCTGTAACTAAATCATTATCAATGTCTAAAACATTTTCACATGCGACTATACCCATACCTAAGTGAACTGATTCCATAATAACCTCTTTCATTTCATTTTATCAAAGCCCATATACTTTCCTACGTGTTAAGATTTGTTACCTTGTACTGCTCAGAGCTCTTATCATAACCTTTGGCTAATAAATATTCTCTATAATCTTCTCTGAGTGTGGGCATGTAGACGTTAGTACTAATTCTTGCTTTTTCCGGCTCTTTAACTGGGTCACATACGTCTTCATACACTGAAGGATTAGGAGTTCCCTGACTATACCATCCGAGATATGAAACCCTATGCCCCTTTCCAACAGGCTTAACTTCATGCGCAGCCATGAAATTAGAAGGAAACATAAGTATATCTCCTGCTTTAGGTTGGTAATCAATATCTAAGTAATTAAAATAGTGATGACCTTCAGTAAAATTGTTACCTGTCAACTCCTCCTCAGAATCAACGGAAGAATTAACATAAACTAGACAAGAAATTATACTCCTAAGAGCTAGTTCATCTCTAGTAGAATGTACTCCATATATATACTCTGCGCTTGTGTCAGAATGACTACCAAGGTACACGCCATCCCTATAAGATACTACATGCCCCTTTACCTTCCACCATACACAATTGTAAGCTAAAGGAAACATCTCAAAGTATTTTAATAAATATTTATCTTTAGACTCCTCTAAAAAATTGAATAACTTGTGAACCTCATCCCTAGGGTCTTGATGCATCATTGAGGCCCTTCTGGGCATGGAATATATAGAGTCTTTACTAAAAAGATATCCACTCTTATTCATGTAAGTTTCCTCACCAGTTTCTGGATCAGAAGTTATATCATACATAGCAGCCTGCTCTTCGTCTAAGGCTCTACAAAAAATCTCATAAGTCCAATCAAAATCGTAGTCTACAGCATTTCGAAAAAGCACAACGCCGCCACCTAAATGCTCGGCCTCAACATCATTATAAATCATTTCTCAACCTCTTGCTTTGTATTAGAACTATGAAAATCTCTACTAACCGGCATTAACTTATGATCATCATAAGTTTCTCCATAAAATTCTATCACATAATTTTGATAATCAACAAATAGATCTGGCATCCACACCTGACCACCAAATATTCCATCTACTGGATCAGAAACCTGAACACCCCTAGTCGGATCGGAAGAACCCTGACCAAAATATTCAAGATAAGCAAATCTGTTGCCCTCTTTTACACCCTTAACTTCATGCGCACACATAAAGTTAGCTGGAAACATTAACACATCACCACGCTGTGGTTTATAAACTAATTCTGCGTAAGGAAAGTAAATCTCTCCACCAGTAAAATTCCCATCCTCATATTCTTCTGTAGAAGAATTGAAATACGTTATTGCAGCTAGTACATGACGTATCCCTAGTTGATAGTCTGGCTCAAATCCAGGAGAAAAATTTATGTCGTTATCACAATGCAGACCTAGATCTGCCCCAGCCCCATATGCTAGTACATGCCCCTGAGTTTTCCACCATAAACAAGGTAAGATCATAGGATATATTGATGCATACTCAATCATAGATCGGTACAGCATCTCTTCACAGTGAGAAAAGAATTCTTTCTGCCAGTCTGATTCAAAGTGATCATAAAAATCAGTTATTCTACTGCAGCTTTTATCAATATCCTCTATCTTAAAACGATGTCCACTTTTGTTAGTAGCATAAAGAGCATTCCCATCTTCATCATAAACATATGAATAATGCTTTTCCCTAGCATCGTTTTTTAGTTTTAAAAGATAATCAGTTATGCCATCAGGTACATTAATTTTATTCCTAAATAAAACTATTCCATTACCCAACAACTCACAGTTATTGGGTAACATTTACTGCTCCTGACCTATGATAACCGGATCAGTGCCGCAGTTCGCAGCGTCCGTTCCAGGAATCTCCTCCGCCTCATGAGTTGTACCATACTGAGCAACACATCTACCCTGATAGACTGGGTTTATACCAATATAGGTCTCTTCACCAGTCGTAAATCTTGAGTACTCAGACTTACAGTAGCGCTCATAGTCATCGTATATATTGTTCATCCACACAGCAGGACACCATTGGGTAGAGGCATCTGTTTCAGCTATTTCTATATTTGCCTCTCTATGAGGAGATCCCTGACCAAAGAAAGAAAGATAACTATACCTAACGCCTGCTTCCATTCTGTCAACATCATGTGAGGCCATATAATTTGTAGGAAAGAAAACTATATCGCCTTTTTCTGGCTTATAGTCAATATTTAAGTGGAAGAATCTCAAATGACCACCAACAAAATTTCTACCGTCTAAATCATCCTCAGAATCAACAGAATCATTTAGATACACTAATGCTCCACACGTTTGTCTGGCTGCCATCTGACCCCTAGGCATATATCTAACACCTTCTGTAACTTTATAGTTTGTATCATTATCACAATGGGCACCCAGCACACCTTGGTCTTGATACCTAAGAATGTGGCCCCTATTTTTCCACCACAAACACCCTACGATAAGAGGAAAATGATCAACATACTTAATCAGACACTTATAAATAGTATCTTCCATATTATAGAAAAAGTCACGAATATTATCAGGTGTATCTGGATCTATCGGATGAAGAATTCTAACAGGCGTAGCGGGAATGTCTTCTGGTCTATATCTGAACCCATCTTCATTTATACCGTAAGTCTCACCATCTTCAGCTTCAATATATTCCCACCTATTTTGATGAGACTTCGCAGCTCTGTCATCTAGATACTGGTATACCGGTTCTTCATCAAACTTAAGTACGTTTTTAAATATTAGAATTCCACCGCCAAGGTTTTCAACTTTGAACTCTGATATTTCTTTTAATTCATCATCACCAATAATAGGTGTATCTGGAAATATTATATTAGAGAGAAAAGCACCCGGGGGTAAATCATAATCCTGCTGTTCTTGCTGCTGCGCACTCATTGTATCGCTCATATGAAACCCTTCCTAAACATAATACATAATTATACTATAACAATAAACAAAATTCAATGACAAATAAAGACTTTAGTTCACTACTTCTTAATTATTACTTGATAGCCAATACCGTGAGAGAGGTGATAAGAAGTTACATCATCCCTATCCAATAGCTGCTCGTAAACGTCAACAACAGGTTCCATATAATAATCTTCCGTATAGAGCCTACCAGACTCATTACCATACTCACCAAGTATAACTCCGCCAGAAGCAACTGAAGATACAATATCTTCCATAAAGTTGTTGTCCACAACAAAGTCGTAAACAGGCGCACTTACGAAATCAAATTCTCCTGTCAACGAAGATAAGTCTTGCATATCTACAGTTCTATAGGGAAATGAAAAGGGGTAAGATGGCAAGTCTCTAACAAAGTTTTCAAATATAAACAAAGACTCATTGTTAACAAATGTTAAATTACATCCTGAATTAGCTAATAGTGCCAATAATTCAAAGTGAGTATCAGGCTCAACAATAAGTGCATTGGTGGGCTTAATCATATCCATTACCATCTGGCAATAGAAGCCAACACTTAAGAAAATGTGATCCTTCCAACCTTCTTGATTAGAACCTACGATATCCCATAGATGAATTTTATTTACAACCCCTACGGCAACAACTCTTCTGTCCAAGTTTATAGAGTTATTATATTCACCCACTGCCCTTGATATATCACCGACAACTTCATCCCAGTCATATTCAAGAGATCTTCCAGCGTAGTTGCTAACCTCTCTAGTTACTGTACTTGTCACAAGAAATCTATTGTCTACAATACTATGCATTTGCTGCCGCCTTTGCTATGTTATACCTATACCATAATCTTCTAACTGAAGATGTTAAAGCTATGCATCTTATATTTACATTAATCTGAGCAGATGTTAAAACTTGACCAAATTCACGTAGCTCACTTTTAATTCTTTGGTATGGAAATATTTCCCTAATTTTTTCTACCACTTCATCAATAGTTAGAACGTTTAACTGATCAGCAGAATAACCCAATAGCAATAGTATCTCAGTTAATTTTTCCTCACAATAATCTACCTCACTAGTTGCAGAAAAAGTGTTGATAGGGTTGGCGGGATCGTAATTTCTTAAACTCATAACGACCTACTATCGTCTAACTCATCTCTTATATTAGCAAAACCGCTATGTCCTAATATTATAGAATTAAGGTATTCCCTATTAGAAGCAATCCATGCTAGCTTATCTTTGTTAAAGGATACAGTTCTTTGTTGAAAATCTCCAGAATCAAAAGGTTCACATGAAAGATCCGGATAAACAGATGCCTCTCTAGCCCCCACCTCTGAAGCCATAGTATCTAAGTCTTTTTTTGAAAGCGTAAACTTCTTCATATCACACCTTTAACTTTGAAAGGTTGATGTACATCTCTTTCATAGATTTATAAGACTCATAACTATGATCATCTTCTGATACTGGAATAATATAATCAACAGTAAGATCATCTAGTGCAACTCCTAGAGATGTTGCCATAGAGGCTACGCCAAACTCTAAAAACTCTATTGACTTTTGCTTAGCTCTATTAACAGCTTCTTCTGAAAGGGCCATAATAAACTCCTTAATGATTTCGAACAAACATTATAGTAATAGGTTCTAACCCAGAACCTCATCTATACATTCTCTAATTGTCCAACTTTCTCCTGTGGTCAAAGGAACATCGTCTAGTGGCATTGCCTGCCAATTGAATCTTCCTATCATTGTCCCAGTTCTACCAACAACAAACATCTCCCATACGTGGGGTATTCTAGCCAAGGCTGCGCCCTCTTGATTCCATCCATCCTGTGCTGCCTGAGAGTTATCAGCCATGTTGTCGGACTTATTTCTTAAAGCTTTACCCTTTAATAAGGAATAAACTTCACATTCATTCGGTCCATTAACGTCAACCTTTTCAGCTATAGGAAAAGTAATAAATGGATATGTTTCTTTCATGAAGGAGCTTATTTCTTCATTTGTACCAGTCTCCATAAGGCCCTGAACAAACTGATTACAGGGGAAAGCAACGACGCTGAATCCTCTATCCCCGAATTCGTCTTGAAGCTTTTGAAGCTGCCAGAAATGCCTAACAGATCTTGCATACGACCAGAAAGTGGAACACTGCGGTGTATAATTATATTTAGATACAGTATTAACAATAAGAGTTACCTTACCCTTAAACTGTTCCATAAAATTATCTTCGTCATCTATAGACTTAACCTGTACATCATATATAGACATTACACAACCTCGCAT
>Ga0196901_1000094_pt1 | contig 42915 bp, 67 predicted proteins | sample CB_VirMetaG_FD_169099 | JGI IMG/M metagenome (GOLD analysis project Ga0196901, IMG submission 169099) | Freshwater to marine saline gradient viral communities from Chesapeake Bay - CB_1504_1 Viral MetaG (v3) (version 3) | ecosystem: Environmental > Aquatic > Marine > Coastal | place: USA... | reverse complement strand
TAATATGATAATCTCCGTTGAACAATATCAAGTCTACCTCTGCTACTGTGTCTCCGTTAGGTCTACGGAAATCAAACTCTGTAGCACCCCATAACACATTATCTATGCCGATAAGCTCTGGTTCCGCTAATAGCTCTTCTAGTCTTAGTGCGTGTATCTTGCTAGAGTTAGTCATCCTTTTTCTCCACTGTGATTTTAAGAGTATCTCCTATTTTTAATTCTTTAAACTCACTATGTAACAATATTAATTTGTTCGTTTCTGTGTATACCTCTATCGTCTGTATAGTGTAACCACCCATACCGTGGATACTCTCATGAGTACCTATACTGATAACTCTTTCTTCCATTCCCTGTCTCATTTTTCATTCACCCAATAGGTGTTTCCATCACATCTATCTCCAGTAATCATATCGTAACTCTCCCAAAATTCCATGAAAGCGTTATAATCAGTAGAAACAAAGATAGGTGTTCCGTGTGGTACATGTTTGTGTACGTAAGCTGCTACACCATGTATGTTATCAATGTCTACTCCATTCTCTACTTTACCATCATATATGTTAACCCTGAATGTAGGTCGTTTATTCACTATAATGTCTTGTACTAATACTTCTATCCCTTCTTGTCTTCTATTCATCTTCGTATAACCTCCTATTACATGCGAACATGTACAATTCTCTTACAGTAGCAAGCTCTTCTGGTTCATTAGGTACGAACACTCTAACCAATGGACCATGGTATGGACAAATTACTGGGTCACACGGCAGATACAACGAACACACAGGGTAAAATACGTTACCTTGCAAATTTGCTGCACTCCTGAATATTCGTTCATATTCACCTGATTCCATACAATCAGTGATCTCTCTCATTAATAAATCTTGATCCACAGTACTAACAAGATGTCCGTTGACAAACACCCAACCGGATGACCGTGCTATTTCGTCTATCCCCAATATAACATCACCTCGTCATGAAAATACATTTGTAAATATCCTAGTACGTCTTTGTCCCTGAACGTGTCCAGTGCTATGCTTTCTGCCAGGAATTCTGATACTATTGTGGTAAGTCCTGGTTCTTCATTATGATGTGCTAGTTCGTGTAGGATCGTAACATAAAAATCGTCTTCATTGTCTATCAATCGAGGATTGTAGTTAATAGTATAACGATCGGGGCAATATAACCCTTTACTGTTAATTCGGTAATCACGTTTGACCTCTAATTCTGATAACCCATCAATCACTTCTTCCAAAGTTAATGGGATCATTTTGTAACCCACCTATCATCTTCAATGTTGTTCACACACCTAGCAGTAACGTACAAATAGTCTGATAGTCTGTTTAGATATGGGATAATCAACTCTGTATAGATCTCTAACGGTGTTTCTCTCTCCATAGCCACTGCATGCCTTTCTACCCTTCTACAGATAGCTCTAGCCTTGTGTGCGTGTAGACTGGCTCTATTACCTCTAGGGAACACGAAATTGGTTAATACTGGTAATCGTTGCCATAACTGGTCTATATTATGCTCAAACCCTTCAATTGCTCTGAGAAGCGATTCCTTGCGTTCTGAGAGCACTTTACCATCGCTGGCTATGATGGAGCTGATAATCATTAAGTCCTCCTGAATCGCGTGTATTTCGCTTATAGCAGGTATTGACTCTCTTGGAACCATATATGTTGTCAGTAAACCAAGTTCTACCATTAGTTCGTCTAATTCTCCACAAACTACTACTCTTGTGTCATTCTTGTCCAGTCTACAACCTGTTAGTAGGCTTGTCTTACCTGCGTCTCCTTTCTTTGTATATATTTTCATTTTTCCCTCTATAAATATGACCAGGCAGCTAGGAGGTGATAGCTGGAGGTAATAGTTCCCTAGCTCCTGGATAATCATTGTTATTAATCTTTTCCATTACTTTGTAATAGAGTTTCTTGGTGATAGCTTTTTTAATATCTATCCCGTGACTTCTTAGACTGAGAACGCTACCACCATGTAGTGCGCAGTCTTCACATACTGGTCTCCTACCACGTGATTTGGTAGTACCCCAAAAGACTTCATTGCACCTGTTACAGGTTCTCATGTATCTACTGAACGTCATCTTCTTCTCTGGTATATTTCTTTTCCTTAATCTTGAAACAATCTGTGCAGATGAAATAATCACCTAGACTAGGAATCATCTCGTCGATCTCGGACACAGTCAGACATTCATAACAAAAGTCTAACCCTAGTTTAGCGAAGTGGTCACCTGCTTCTTCTTCAGTGAAGTCGTAGTATTCGATTTTAAGTTCTAGAACGGTTTTACCCACCAGATCTTCTTTTTCCGTTTCTAATATTGTTTTTTCCATTCTAGTTTTAGTAAAGTACTACTAGTATATAAATGTTTCTATTCTTCATAGTTTTTAGGGTCTATTATACACAATAATTCGTGTAATGCTTTACGTGCTCCTTGCATTTCTTTGCTATCTGTGATAGGCCTATACGGTGAGTAGTGGTCCAATCTACTTTCGATAAGTTCTATTATTTCTTTTTTTCTCATTTTAACACCTCTGGGTTCTCGTAGATATTGCCGATGACTTCGCATTTTTCTACGTCACACCAATTAGCAACGTCTTCAGCACAATCAAATTCACCTAACACACAACAAAATGGATAAAATGCACCATCTTCAAAATAAACTTTTGCAACATTTATTTTGTCGTCCATACACAAATAATGGCCATCACTGAATCGAACAATATCTCCCTCATAAATCTCAACACCATTCTTGTCTTTAAGACCAGTGAACTGCATAATTACATACCTCTCGTTGTCCCGGTGTCCTTGTAAATCCCTCCCTCCTTCTGGCTCTTCAAGATTACCATTTGGCGAAAGAACAACAGGCCATGTTGCAAATTTTTTCAGTCCAATATTCCATGCTCTAAACTTTATCTCTCTCATTTTATCAGCCTCATAAAATTGTCCCAATCTATCAACACATACGGTTTCATCCTAGACCGTCTAAAAACTACAATAGGAACCCTATCGTCTTTATTCTGCTCAGCCTGTTTGATCCAAGACCAGATACTAGCTTTCTCTGTTCGTTTACACTCTACACTGAACGGGAAAACTTCTTTAGCTTTCTCCGATAATAGAATGTCTTCCCCTGGTACACTTGCTGGTGTACTGACAACGTCTCTTTCTTCTAGACCGTACAACTCTCTTATGTCTTTTGCGATCGCTTTTTGAAAGTCTCGTCCCTTTGCTTTTGCGCTCCCGACCTTGATTCCCATTTCATTTCTCCTCTACATAAGTGGCAATAAGGTTTAAACTTATTATTCCTAACCACTTGATTGAACTTACAATGTGGACACACAAGTTCCACCAGTTCATTGTTCATTAGCCCTTCTTCAGTATCCCTTCCTACCATTCTACTATATCTTGTAGTAGGTTTAACGCCCACATGGTTGGTTCTTCCAGGAACGTCTCAATAGTATCCTCAGAAGCTTCATAGTGGTTTATTACTCTACCACCACGTTTCTTCTTAACTTTATTAATATAACCAGAGTTCCATAATTCATCCAGTTCTTTCCAAGCAGTAACGTATGTCACTTTAACAGCTCTACACACTTCTTCCACGTTGAACTGGAAATTATCAGGGGCGTCAAGGTTGTTAATCCTTTTAACAAGAAGAAAAGAAAGGATTTTCACCCTAGCTTTCATTATATGACTGCCTCGTACACACTGTTAGGGTCTTCTAGTACTTCTTCTAGTAACACGAATTCATCAATGCTTAATTCGTCTAAATCCAAATTACTAGCGATCATTGACAATAACTCTTCTGTGTCTTCGTCATCCATATATGGGTAGTTTCTTACAAAATAATTTTTAAGTTCCCATATATCTACTTTCCCAAACAACAAATCTAATACTCTTCCCTTAATACTTTTCTTTCGCATTTTATTTACCTCATCCTTGGTACATAAACCCAAGGTCTGTTATTCTTTTTATATAGTCTTTATGTCTTTCATATACTGCATCCATAATTTTATGGAATTCTTCTTCATCTTTAGCATATTCTGACACAGTTATCGCTAACTTGTTCATATTGTTCCAGAACCTAGCAGCTCCTAAGTCTGTACCTGGTACACTGAAATCGTAATCTTTCACCTGGTATTTACACTTAGTCTTCTTCATGTTCTCTTTAAGCCAATTAAACTTACCTATCCATGCTTTATAATCCTGCATACCTTCTTCCACCAGTTTGCTAAAGTTCTTGTCAGCGCTCATAAAATCGTGTTTATCGGCCACTGTACCACGAAGGTACACCGGGAACACTCTATTAAATACCGCACTGGTGAACATCTGTTCAAACACAGGTTTACCTTTAGAGATGTAATACTCTGGATCGTTGTGTGCCATGATCCAACCGTAGTCACTGATGTCTGCTGACGATCTAGTCTTGTCACTACCAGTAGTACCATGTTGATACACATTAGTACCCATTTCTCCTGTAGTAAGGAAGAACTGCTGGAATGTTGACAACTTCTCTCCACCGAATCCACTAAGCTCGTTAAACATTGTGAACCCGTCGTCGATAAGTTGGAACAGTTTAGCAGGACTAGCAGTAGAGATGTTCTTACCTTTACCAGTGATCTCAATCAGGTTGTTCACTACTCCATCTTTACCGAACCCTGCTCCTGTACAGATTCTAAAATAAGACCTGTTAGTAGCAGCTGTTACTACTAATAACTTACATAGTAGTAGGTCCTCTGGACTAGTATGTTCTAAATCGAACCAACTGTCCACAAACTCTCTCATTGACATGTCTCCATTAGCATAGATCTTAACACTGTTACATTTTTTTACCACGTGGTAAACTTTTCTACCATACGATACAGGTGTAGTATCGTGAATCTTGATAGGCATACTATCCACGTGTTTTGATGGTAGGAATAGTGTTCGTTTAGTCTGTTGATCCTTGATCTCGAAACCACGATGAGTGATCGATTCTGAGTCTGTTACCTCTTTAATCTCTTTCTCATCTCCTCTAATATCCCATATAGTGTATATGTTATTGTACACCTTGTCTCTGAATAGACGTACTGCGTCTGAATGAAACAGGAACCTATTCATCCTCTTCCTCCATTTCGATCGTTTCTAGTTCGTCGTTTAGTTCGTCTTTCTCTTTGACTAGACAATCCATTTCATATTCAAAGTCTGAAATTTGGTATTCCAAATCGTCTATCTCCATTTCACACTCTTCTATTTTGGACTCGATGCTTTTTATTTCTTCTAATATTTCTTCCTTTCGTGACATTTTTACCTCCTAAAAAAGTTCTTCTTCTCCAGCGTCTTGCACTACCGCTTCTTTTTCAACTTTAGGTTTAGCTTTCTGCTTCTTAGGCACAACATCAGTCATCCCGAACACTACACTCGGTACTTCTTCCTCCTCACCTAGTCTATACAGTGCCAGTTTCATTCCGTTATTAGCGGATTCAAACTTTAAACCGTAATCATTGTTAATCTTAATGAAACCTCCTTGTTTCAACACTCTAAATAGCTTGAAATATGTGTTCCAACCCAAATAACCAGTGCCGATTCTAATCATTGTAAAAACATCCCTGGGTTGTGTAGTGCTTCAAGTGGTAGGAAGTCTTTAAGTTTAGTCTTTTGCTGTCTACCATTGTCTAGAGTTAATAAGATCTCTTTGTTAATATGCCAACCGTTCTCAACATAAGCTTTTAAAACTTGAATTTGTTTAGCGCTTAGGACTGTTGACTCGTCTGAAGAAGATGAAGGGGAATCTTCCCCAACCGCTTCAAACTCATAAGACGGGATCCATTTAGTTGCTTTAACCCCTTCTTTAGTTGTGTACTCCATCTCAACGGAATCAGCAGTAACTTTTACTGGTCCTAGGGGCATTGCTTGCCACTTAGCGTACACCTTAGGTGTCATAAAAGTGCTAACTTTGTCCCCTTGGTACTCCATACCTACCATGTATGATAGCCCATACTTTCCGTTGTATTCTTTTCCTTCTTCAAAAGTTTTAGTAACCTGAACACTTGTTCCTGGTTTCATTGTACTAAACTTCACATTCTTATATCCGTTGTTTTCTGTTACTTTCATTTTTTATTCCTCGTCCTCTTCTAAGATTTCTTTTAATAGGTCCAATTCTCCCTGACACCATCCAATGTTGTAGATGTAGACTTTACCTCCTTTATAAAAAATCTCAAAATCTTCTGTCAGTTGGTCCATCTGGAAAGATGAGAGATTTCTATTTATATACCAATGGTCGTCATACCACATTGATTCTTTCACGCCCAATTTTGCCAATTGATCCTCGATTGATTCTTCCTTATCTGACCAAGGGCATCCTGCAATGTCCTCAAGGTGTTCTTTCGCAAGACATAACTCATAAAAAACCCCACCATTCATTTCAACAAAATTACCATTGAAACCATAGTGTTCACTCACTTCTTTCATCCAGTCAGCTGCTTCTCCCCAATTCATATCTTTTAACTTTTCCATTTTATCTTAACTCCGTACACATTGTTAAATATTTCTTTTTTATTCTTTTATATTCTTCTTCTGCCGCGGTCCACGCAATCTCACGACTGTGTTGGATCTCTTCTTCTGTCTCTGTTCCAAGTGTCTCGATTTCTACTCGGATAGATGGTTTGCCTGTGCTAGTGATAGCGATCTCTATTTTATGTTTCATCTTCTAATCACCGTTTTTGTAAACAACATCACTACTGTAAACCCTACTGACGCCAATAAAGGAGCAAATGTCAGTACCCAGCTCATATCCTGGTAATTCAAAAACTTACCAAGTAAGAACATCAACTGGAACAGTAGCAAAGTGTCAAATCCTGTCAGTTTACTTTCTTCCATTTTCTATTCCCTCTTGTGGAAAAATACATCTCCTTCCACTGTGTTGCCGTTTTTATCTACCCAAAAACCATCTTCATCATTAGCAAACCAAACACAATCTTCTTCTTTGGATATTGAACACACACTACCCATACAACCAGGGACCTTCAACCAAAAAGTATTATCTTCATAATTGTGTGTCAAAACAGGTCTTTGGTGGTTTTCGTTTTCCTTTAATATCAGTTTATTCAGCTCTGACTGTAGAAATCTGATACTTGCCTTTAACGCTTCAATCTGTTCCATTTTCTATTCCTCAAAATGTTGGTAGGTCTTCTGTTTTAGACTCTACTTTCTTCTGGTCGCTTTCATCAAGCACTTCATCAAGTGCCTGCAACATACGGATGTGCTTCACAATAGTGCTAGGCCCTGGTATACCAAGAATATCTCCTCGATTAAGTGCCTGCCCGATCATAGCTCTGTAGCCGATGTCAGACTTCTTCTTTCGAGCTTTGATATAAGCAATATCCTCCTCACTTAAGAGTTCACGCATTTCCAATTTTAATTCTTCAGATGTTTTCTGTTTCATAGCTTACCTTATAGAACCCGGACTTTATAAACTTTTCGGTACATGAATGTAGACAATTGTATCTCAGTGTGGAAAAAAGTATACTGGATATCAGTTGACAACTGCTTCAAGAGACACTTTTTAACATTGATCGCACCAATGTTTACAATGTTAAACAATTGTTTACTTTGTTAAACAGTTTAAACTGTTAAGCTGTTTTGTACCTAGTCACAGTTACTGTTACTACACAACTATCAAGGTAGTAGGATAGGTTGGAAAACAGTGAAAACAGTGAGAACAGTTAGAAACATTGATCCGGACAGTTGTTGTGACCAATGTAAACTTTGTTAAAAGAACTGTAGTACAAACTTCTACTATATAAACTTTTCTATAGTAAACTATATAGTTTATAATTTACTATCGAAACCTTTATATACTAGTGCCACTTACCTCTATGGTATGAGAAATGCAAAAATTGAAAGACTATCAGCGAGCAACATTAATTCTTTTATAAATAACTATGACCAGTGGTACGAAACCTACCTACTTGGAAAGCCTTTGGAGCCTAACATCTACTTGGTAGGTGGGACAGCAGTGCACGAGTTCCTAGAGAACTTCTACGCACAAGGTCCTAAGACAGGTGAATCTATCAGAGACTTTGCCACTAGAAGGTTCAAAGAGTGTTGGGTTGAATACATAGAGAATAATGAAGAGTTTGTGAAGTTCGCTTCAGAGGAGGATGCACCTTACACCCTCTCAGACGCCCAGAAATGGCTCACAACGAAAGTTCAGGTTTGGGTGGACGAGACCACCAGACTTGAAGAAAAATACGGTAGCGAGAACGCATTCAGGTATAACAGCCCAGTGTATAACGAAGAAGAGTTTATACTAGAAACCGGCGGTGTTAACGTGAAAGGGTTCATTGACGCAGTGTTTAAACACGACAAATGGAAGAAACAGAGAGGTTTAGAGTACACATTGGTAGATTATAAGACCAGTTCTAAACAATTCGGTACTATCCCTGCTGAATATTACATTCAATTATTGATCTACGCCCTTTATTATAAACAGAAAAGACGTAAATGTCAATGGGTAGTAGTAGACTACATCAAGTATAACTCTAAATACTTCTTTAGAGTGACAGACGATGAACTGGACAAACTTCAACTGATGATCCAAGACGTTTGGGAAGAGATTCAGGAAGTTGTGGAGAAATATAACCGAGGGGAGGACGTTAGCGAATATAAGCCCCGGTCTAAATATTGGTGGTGAAATGAGGCCAGAATTAGAACAATATTTCAATGAAAGAGAATTTTTTCAGCTTAAAGCTGTTTACGATCAACGAACTAGGAGGGAAAGCGGACTAAACCCGGGTGCGAACCTGAGAGAGATTTTACCAGACGAAATCGTGGTAGAGTTTGACAGTGTCACAAGAGCTAGAGGAGTATGGCTAGCCACCATAGCTGCTGCAAGACTTGCTCACCACGGGTACAATTTCATCGTGTACGACAACGGTGGCAGGAGCCCACACCTACACATCTACAACATTATGGGGCTACGAGACCAGAACCCAAGAGTGAGAGCCATTTATAAAGGGTTATTCTTTGATAAGTACTTCCCCTATAACGATGCAGACAGTAAACTTAACACTAAGTCTAGTAGTCTGATAGCTGTAGAGAATAGACCGCATTTTAAACATGGAAACATCAAGAAAGAAGTACTTAAGACAACAGGGTTTAGCAACAGAGTTGAAATTGACCTTTTACGAGAAGCGATACGGATACACGACAGACTGAAAGCTAGACGACGAACAGAAAGAAACAACACCAGAGATTACAATTGGGTTATTAACTGGGTTTCATCAGAGACCCTACCCACTGGATCCTGGAACAACATAATAGCTAAGAACATAGCTATAATCATAATTAATCAGAAACTAGACAAAACAAAGGTCCTTGAACGGTTTAATCCAGATGACCAAAAGGCAATAACAGGATGGTTCCCGTGGGCGGAACAAGAGTATAGATACGTTGGGTTTTGGGAGATCAAGAATATGTGCGAAAGTCACGACATAGATCTCATAGATAAAGAACGAATGTACCGTGTTTTGGAAGAGAGAAAAGCACCGAATGAAAAACTATTAGGGGTACAAAATGAGTCTGACAGACATAGTAAGAGAGGAATTGAAAAGAATGAAGAAAGGAAGGTATGTAATAACGTCGGCACAATACAATGCGAGAGTGAATCGGCAATTTTTACAGAGTTTGGAAACGTATTGTGGTGAACATGATGCCCATTTGGTAGTGTTACCTATGGCAGGAGCGTCTATTAAAGACGATGAACTAGATGAAATGCTGGCTAAGTACAGTACGTTCGACGGTGTAAGAGATGTTAGACTTAACCAAAAGATCAGGGTTAGCAACTACCAGATCAGACCACAACAGATTGACCCTGTCACCGGGTTATCACGGTTTACACAGTCAGACACTAGCACAATCTTTGCTAGCCCGAAACAGCGGTTAAAGGTTATCCCTAACGGATCAGACTATCCTAAAGTGTTAATGACTACAGGAGCTGTTACGCATCCTAGGTATAGAGACAACAGGATAGGACGTATAGCTAGACTAGACCACGTGTACGGGGCGTTAGTTGTAGAACTTGATGGTAGGAAGAAGTATCATTATAGACATATTGCAGCACAAAAGAACGGTAAATTTGTAGACCTAGGAGTAGAATACGACGGTAAAAACATGTATGAAGCTAGACCAGAAGCAATGGTACTGGGTGACTGGCACACAGGGGAAACTAATCCCAAAGTTAAAGCTGAGACGTTCAGGATGATGGAACAATATCAACCTAGGAGAGTATTCGTGCATGACTTCTTTAACGGAGACAGTATAAGTCATCATAACATTGGTAAAGTTGTGACACAGGCCAAGGTGCACCAGCGTACAGGACTAGACCTAGGACGAGAACTTGAGGCAAGTTATAGAGAACTGATGGAGATTTATAAACATCTACCAGAAGACGCAGAGTTGGTACTTATCCAGTCTAACCATGACGAGTTCTTACACAGGTATCTACAATCAGGCAGGTTTATCGACGAGGGGCGTAACGCATTAGTTGCAAGTAAACTGTTAACTGCTTACATAGAAGGCACAGACCCGTTACGTGCAGGACTAGAGATGCAAGGAGATATACCAGACAATATCAGATTCTTAGGACGTAAAGAAGGGTATAAAGTTCGTGGTTGGGAACTTGGGAAACATGGTGACCAAGGTGCTAACGGTGCTAGGAATTCTGTCAGAAGCACAGAGAACGCTCTAGGTAAGTCTATCAGTGGTCACAAACATACACCAGAGATCCAGCGTAACACATTCATTGTGGGTACAAGTACAGGCCTAGACCTGGAATATATGACTGGGTATAGTAGTTGGATGAACACTCACGCTATGTTGTATCATACAGGTAGAGCACAGTTGGTGAATGTGATTAACGGTAAACACCGACAATAACTACTCAATAGTGTATAGAAAAGTTTATATACAAACATGGTTTATCAGTAATTGCAAACAGAGGTCTTTGTTTCTTTTTTGAAACAACTTCTCCGGGGCTTCGGCCCCACTTCTTTTTTGGTATCAATTGATACCATTTTTATATCATTCTGTCACCAGTATAAAGTGACACCGACAGGTTTATATACTAGTTCTACTTACCTATCTATATGGAAACATTAAAACTAAACAAAAAGAAAGATGCAAACCCTAGGTTTGATGAAATAATGATGACATGTGGTGATTGGCATGGTTATGATTCGCCGCCACCAAGTGTTTTTGTAGTAAAAAAACTCAATTACAATGCACCCCTTTATGAATACTTCATTGCAGAGGATGTGTATGGAGAACATTATCTATACAGGAGCAGAAAATGTTAACATACAGAGACAAGACACATTGCATCTTCTGGGAAGAGTGTAAGAAAGGAGACACCTGTCACAGGGCACTAACCAAGGAGAAAGAAGAACACGCTAAGAAGATCAATCTACCAGTGGCTTATTTCACCGAGGAACCAGATTGTTTCGAGAGTACCACTTGTGTGTTCGGTTGTGGTAAAGTGTTAGACGACCATGATAATGAGAATAGTTGCACAAAATGTGAGTAGGGGGGTCTATTTTTTTACCTTATTTTCCCTTTAAAATAGGATATTTTGAGGTAGGGGGTATTCGTTTACGATACACTTCCGCCTTTAAGTATGTGTCAATTATCGAAAAATGTTGTCAAAACTTAAAACTTTTAAGCAGTTGGTGGTAAATGTTACTACTAAACAATGTTGGCGGTTTTGGACAATTTTGTGGACAATTTCACTGACAATTTTGGCGACAATTTTCTGACAATTTCTCGGACAATTTCTCGGACAATTTCTTGACAATTTGGTGGACAATTTTTTGACAATTTTTTTATTTCACACACAGTCCGACAATTTCACGGACAATTTTGGAAACAAATGTTATTACTCTACAGTTAAATGGTGACACAAAATAGTTGTTTTCAATAGAAACCAAGCAAAATATGACATTTTTTATTACTATTTTCAAGTAGCAAACGTGTATATTCATTTCTTAGTAGGTATATGTTTTTTCACAACATTTATATACTAATACTTGTTAACTATTTACTATTAACAAAAAAATTGGAGGTTTTGTTAAAATGGTAACAAAATATAACGGTTGGACCAACTACGAAACGTGGAGCGTTGCTCTTTTCTTTGACAATGAGCAATATCTATATAATGAGATAGTAGAAGTAGCTTCTAAGCTTTCTTTGGTTGATCTAATGGAATTCTTAAAAGAAGGAGCATATACTTTACTAGATGTAGAATCTGCTAACATTTATGCTCAGCAGATGTTAAATGCGTCTCTTGCTATGGTTAATTGGCGAGAAGTAGCACAACACTATAAAGAGGGGGGTTTTTAAAATCGCAAAAAGAAAAAAGAGAGATGGAAAAAAGAAAGGTGGTTCTCTACTAGCAGACAAGGTTTTTAAGAAGACTAGAATAGCGGCGTTAGTCGGCGAGAAGAACTGCGGTAAGACTAATAATTTAATACATCTTATATTAGACTTCCACAAACACAACCCAAAAATACAGGTTGTAATATATGGTTTCAATCAGGGTGTAGCAGATTATCTTATTAAAAAGACCGATGCAAAGATTATCAGTGAGCTAGAGCATCTAAGCAACTGCAAGAATAGTCTAATAGTTTTAGATGAATGTCAGAAACTAAAACTAAATGATAGAAGGAATAGAGATCTTATAGGAGAAATCCAAAATATGATCTACCACAAACATACTAATAACTATCTAATACTAGCAAGTCCAGAGATTAGAACTTTTAATACTATCTTGGGTGGATTAGTTGAGACATGGTTATTAAAGACTATTAAACATGGGTCTTGTATGAATGGTTCACAACTTAAAGAGAAAGTTAAGAATTATAAGGGAACTAGAGCAGGATTTAAATCAATAGTGGTGCATCCAAGCGAAATTGTTGTAAGCTCAGAAGCAGAAGAGATTATAATAAGCTGTCCATATATTGGAGATATAGACGAGAAAAAAGATATAGTGGGGATAAAATGATTAAATGCGACAATTGCAACACCGAATTTAACGAGAAGTACGGCAAAGTAACAGTAGAGAGCAGAGCAAAGGTTAATAAAGTCTTTTGTTCTATCAGTTGCATAAAGAGGTATTATAAACCATGAAAGACAAACAACTAAAACAAATATGTTTGATACTAGCAGAGATTAACAAACGTAAGTAATCATTAGGTAGTAGTACGATAAGTTTATATAGTCATACTACTTACTAATATATAAGAGGTGCTACATATGAAAGACTATTCATTAAAACCAAGTTTAATTAAAGCATTAGCTTTTGAATGTACAAAACATAAGATAGCACTATCACCAAAAATAAAACAAAGTGATAGCTATAAACATTATTTACTTATTGATGGAGTGTTACAATTAGTAAGTAGTTAATAATATAATATCTATACACTAAGTAATAGTGTGGTAGTGTGTATATATCTAGTAATAATATTATTAGATATTGTAATAAATGTGTGATTTGAACAGAGATATAACATTCTAATACCATGTCTCATGACAATGTATAAGGTGTTTCCCCATCTTACAACACGATTAACCAACAAGACAAAGTGGTCATGAGATATGGTTCTACTTATTGTCCTTATTGTCCTTGTTTATCTCACCAAGTGTTATTCAAGATTACGCATGTGTGAACTGTGGGTGAGATATCGCAGACTATATCCCTCTACCGGTTTTGTATACATCGAGAGGGATACCACTGTTTAGTAGCGACTAGCTGATTTGTTTGTACGTGACACTTAGGAGAAGTTGTTTTTTCATAAGGAAACTTTGTGTCAATTGTTTCCTTTTAGAAAAGAAAGATCCAGAGGTACAGTTTATTCTGTACTTAGATCAAGTTTATGACTTCCAGGTTTTTAATCTGGGGATCATTATTAGGGTGCGCGCTTCATTATCGTCAATTAGGAGACGTGTCTATTGCTCCCTTGTCACCTCAGGTCTAGACTCAACTAGATGTTAGATAGTGTTGATTAGAATGTTTGCCTAGATTCTGGGGAATATAAGCTAAATATTATAATACCAACATGTGTGGGCTACACACGACCTTATTCAACATTACACTAGTGTATACCACTACTAGATCCCGGCCACTTAACCGGGTATTTCGTGTTGAAAGGGGAGATCTCCTATCGGACTCTGCTTTTCCGCCCTGACCGTTCGGTTCTTGGGAGGTCATCAAGGGAGAGCCAAGATTTAATTGTTTTGGTATAAACAAAAAGTTCTAATCTAGGAAGTTTTTCACCTTGCTTAAAGGTTGTAATCACTACTACTATATAAACTTTTGTAAAGTAAATTATAAAAAAGACCCTTCCTTTATAATTTACTATAGAAAACTTTAAATACTACCTAAACATTCTAGTCATATATTACAAATTTTTGAATGAAATGGCAGGAAAGAAAAAAGTTAGGAAACTAGCTGACGGTACTGAAGTAACCGCTATGAAACGTCCTCGTGGGCCGTTAACTCATGGTAGGGACTCTAAGAATATACAGTATTTAATGGAACGGATCGGTGTTGCACCGCTTAAAGAAGTGGAAAAGATGCAACTTATGGGTCTTGTAGAGAATACTGTAGCTAGGACGATAGCGTTCGATTTAGAGTCTTATACACGTTCAGTGCTTAAAAACAAGATAAAAGAACTAGATATGGACGTTCTGGATTACGAGAGTGATCTGGTAGCTACACAGGCTAGGTTGGCTGAAGCAGAGAAAGAGGCCCAGTTCCATAGGATGGTCCTGAACGAGCTTAAAGCTAAGTATATGGAGGACAATGATCCCGGCATACTAGAGCAGATACGTGAAGAGGAGAAAGCGTTAGGTAAGTTTGATAGGGACATTTACAATATGCTAGAACTCAGGAACAAGATCAGGAAGGAGATAGACCGGAAGACGTTCCAAGAGCAACAAATCAAACTAAAACAAGAAGAAGTCGGTAAGAATGTTATAGACATTACTGACTTGGATATATGAGGATTATAACATGGCAGGATCATTAAAAAAATGGAACTCGGAAGCTATCGCTGACGTAGATTTCAACGGAATACACAATTTTATGCTGGATTCAATCACCAGTTACGCACTAGACGGGGCAGACACTACTAACCAGTACAATATGAAGACTGACCTGTTTGTAAGTGATACAGCGCAATCAATGACACATTTAACTTATAACTCCGGTAATGACAATTATGAGACTACTGACCAAAGTGCATGGGCTGATTATTACATGGACATCTATACTACTAGTAGTACAGGTATCAGTGCACTAGCTATTAATAACTGTACAACCCAGCTTATTTATGATGATGGTAGCAGTTATGTATATAGAATGTATAGTACTAGTGGTAGTGCGGAAGTACAGCGTGCTGAAGTTATAAAGACCTTATTTTATGGAACTACTGGTTCTGACTCAAAAGTTCAAGGTATCACTGGACTGACAAACTTAAAATCAAGTGACAGTAGAGATGTTGGAAAACGTGCATACTATTACTATATTGCTTGTTCGCCTGGATCAAGTATTGATGGTGATGGCGCAGATGATAACGATCTATCTATCACATTTAATAATACAAGTACTAACACTGATTGTAGTGTATGGTCTGCTGTAAGAGCACGTGGAGACAGTTATTATGGTGTGTGGGGAAGTGGATCAATACAGTTCCCAACAGGTACTACTGTTAATAGCGCATCCAGTTCACTGATTGATGAATTTGGTACAGATACAAGTGCCGATGAACAGGATAACCCTGGAACAATGTTATTAAGACAACACGAACCGAACACTGGTGGAACTACTTATAGTGGTACACAGGTTGCTGCTATTACTAAAACACTTATTTTGTGTGCGGGATCTACCAGTGCCAATTACACAGAAGCCTGGAAAACCGCAGAGTTCAGTGAAGGTAGCCATGTTGACTTTTATACTGACCATAGTGTTCCTCTTATCGAAGCTGCATCTATTGGTGACGACGCAGTATTAGTTACCAGTACAGCAACATTGGCTAGTGAGAATAACGCGTTTGTTAAAACATTAAGCAATATTGATTCAAGTAACAGTTTAACCGTAGAGTTTAGCGCTAACAACGGAACTAATTATCAAACCATCACAGAAAGGGAGTTGTTCAATATAACGAACACAGGAACTACAGGACAACTGAGGTTAACTATAACACGTACAGATGCGACAACTACTGACACCCTTGATGGATATTCTTATGTATGGGGTTAAAATGACTGAAGGTAAAGGACCACTAGTATGGTTACAGGATCTTATATGTCCTGTACCAGAACCGTGCACCAGGTGTAAAAACCAAGATCAACTTACTTACCAGATCGCTAGTTTGAAGTCTGAGAATAAACAGTTAAAGACTAAACTGGAGTCAGTTAATAAGGTATGCCTAGATCTAGAAGCGGAACTGGACGAGGTTTCTTTTGCGTTAAAACGTATGAAACGTGAGATGCCCAAACCAGACGACGTAGAAGGATGGCGCAAATACTTTAAAGCCAGTACAGTTAAGTATAGTGCTCCTACGCGAAAACACGTGTGTGAATATTTTAAACATGGTGAAGCACACCCCAAAGCAATAATTACCGCCGGAAAAATCATGTCTGACAACTCTTTAACCGGGGACACAGACGAGATAGTATTGGCTGTTCTTAAATGGATAGACGCTAATGTAGAGAGCCAAGTTTATAAAAGTAGCGGTTCAAAGAAACCATTAGTCTATTTGAAAGAATCTAAAGAGGTTTGGCAGACAGCTTACCACACGTGGGACCGTGGAGGAGGAGACTGTGACGACATCATGATCGTGGCACACGAACTGATAGTTCTTATATCGGAACAATTGGGTGTATGGGATCAAATGTGGTATAGGTTATGGGGAGTAGCTGGTAATGTTAATAGGACAGGTAGTATGCCGTTCAATGCTGGATCACACGCATACCTTTTGTACGCAAGTAATAAAGGTATATTATGCCCTGTAGAGACCACATATTACGCTGATAGAAGCGTACGAGAGTTTAATAAGAAAGACTGGCGTGACAACACCAGGTACGGAGAGATCATTTTTATGTTTACTACGAAAGACAGCTATGCTCATGCAGACATAGAGTTGAGTAGGATTAATTACGAATAATAGGTGAATGAAATGGAAACACAAACATTATACATGGTATGGACAGTAGTAGCGTCAGTTATTACAGCAGCGACAATTTTATTGCACGCGATAGCTCCTTTGACCAAGAATACAAAGGACGACAGTATATTAAAGATATTAGAGAAGATTGTGGAAGTTCTTAGTCTTAACAAAAAACTTGAATAAGAATGACTGATTACACAATAATTCCAGAGGCATATCTGGACGAACAGTATGAATACTATTTCAGTAAACAAAAACTGAAAGATGAATATAATGGAGACGTGCTGAAAGCGTGTGAAGACGACCCAGCACTGTTTGCACATTATATGCTAGGTTTCACCTTGCGAGATTACCAGTTATACCTGATGATTAAACTGGTGGAAGACAGGTACGTTTTTGCTCTTATGGGTAGACGTATGGGTAAATCCACTGTGTTCAAGATCTTTAACGCTTGGGCGTTATGGTATAATAAGTATCCACAGGGTAGGGACAATACAACCAAAGTGCTTGTGCTTGCGCACACTAGTGATAGTGCAGAATCTTATATTGAGGAGCTTCGTGATATATATGAAGCAGGAGATAGAAGGGTTGAGCAAGTGTTCAAGGGTAAACTTGGTAAGAAATATTTCACAGGTCATTTTCCCAAGAAAGGGAAAGATAACGCCAGGATCAATACAACCGAGCTAGCCATATTCAATGGTGGCTGGAATAAGATCATGGCATTTCCTCCAACACCGAGGGCCAGAGGGCGTGCTGCTAGTATCGTTCAGTTAGACGAGCTTGGTTTTTGGTCGGACTATACACCAGACGAGTATAAAATATATAGAGAGGTAGTTCGTCCGATAATTACTGACTCACCCGGAACAAAGATCTTTGCGGCAACAACGCCTAATGGTCCTGCTGGTCTTGCATACGACATCTTCCCGATAGACAACCATAAGACTGTTTTCACAGGAATGTGGTTCCCGTTCTATTATAGGAAGGAGAAGGAGTATCTGGACGAGATAGATATTGTGAGAGAAGAGTACGAATCCACGGGAGATTATGACTCGTTTAGACAAGAGTTCCTAGCGGAATGGGTGTCTAAGGGTAAATCATATTTCCAGAAAGAGAAAGAGATCGACAAAGTGTTCGCCGATGAATCACTTGGTATAATGTCGTCCTTTTCAGGACCGTGTCATGCAGCGATAGATTTCGGTGGCAGTGTTAAGTCTCGTACCGTTATAACCGTTTCACGGGTAGACGAGAAAGGACACATGTACAGGATCTACCATAAGAGGTATCCTGTGGGGAAAGATAGTACGCTTAAAGAAGACGTGATGAATATTGCCAGGAAGTTCAGTGGAATAGAACGATGGCATATAGATAGCCAGGGAGGAGGTTCAGCCTTCTATGATTGGTTCAGGACCACGTTCGGCGGGTACGCAGTCGATGAAGTAACTTTCAGGGGACGAAAGGCAGACATGTACAGGTTATTCAAGATAGCCTGTTTCAAAGGAAGAATTAAATCATATTACGATCCAGAATTACGTGACGAGTTTCTGGGGTTCACATCCGATTTGAAACCGTCAAAACATACAACCGACGACATGCTAGATTCATTTGTGTTATCTTGCATAGACTGGTTAGAAGAAAAAGGAAAATCAAGCTTTCGCATATTGAGGTATTAAGATGACACAAAATAAATACGATGAAGTTAACGATCTTATCAAGAAGACATATACAGTTATAAAACGTAGTAAATCAAAAGCAGGGGACGAAGACGTCCCTTTTATGTCCACAAAGGGCAAAGAAGAAGTAGAACCTACAGTAAAATTCAAGACTATCCAAGAAGAAATCTTGAAAGACGAAGAAGTTAGAGGGTTCTATTCATACATTGTAGACGCTATAATCCAGTCCGGGTATAGACTAGAAGGACCTACCGCAGCTAAGGACCAGGAACTACTTGGTAAACTTAAATGGGAAAAGATCCGTAAAGGAGTATATTTCAAAGGGTTAACCGAGAAACACGCTTTCCTAGAGCTTATTCCTAACGCTGAAAGGACAGGCATAGTTAAACTTAAATTCCAACCATCATACTCTATGGTTCCATTAAAAGATGAGCGTGGAGAGCTCAAAGGATGGGTTAAACACGATGTTAACGGGAAAGATGTTCCGTTTGAACTTGATGAGATCTCTCATTTGAGTGTAGAAGATTTCGATGGTAGATTCTGGAATACACCAGACCTAGTTACTTTAGAACGATTAATCAAGCTTAAACAGTATATTATTGAACATATCACTCGTAAATTCGAGATGAATGAGTTCCGTGTACACTTTCATTTACAGAACTCTAATCCAGACGAAGTAGAGTCTATCCTAGACAATATGAGGGTAGTAGCTACCGAGAGAGATAAATACTTAGTTACCGCTGGTCAAGATCCGTTAAAAGGGTACAAATTGGACACTGAGGACAGTATCTTGCCTTTGATCGACTTATTGAACAAAGTTAGGAACTTAGTGCTTACATTAATCAGAGTACCACCTATCATCGCTGGTACTGTGGACAACTCTAACAGGTCTAACTCAGACACCCAGGCAAACTTCGTGTTTGTAATGCGTGTAAAGTCCTTTTTATTAGATCTAGAGGACGAAATTAATAATGAGCTATTCCCTAAGCTAGGTATCGAATCTAAGCTTAAACACAACACAGTGAGTCTTAGAGAAGACAAACAGTGGATGGATATGGCTAACCAGCTTATCGCTATGGGAGCAAGCAAAGACAAGACAGTAGACTGGCTTATCGAGAACGGTGTTAACATTAAAGCAGACATGTTTATCCCTAGTGCACGTGAGAAAGCTGAGCAGGATGTTATGAAAGATCTAGGTGTAGACCAGGCAATGCCTTTCGCTAAGAACAGTGATCTTTACCCTTCCAGGAAACCACAAAAGAAGGATACAGCAGATTATAAATCAGGAGAAGAAGCAAGCACTAAAACTGATTAAAAGTTTTAGTTTTTTCTTATTTTTTCTTGGTTTTGCTTAATTTTTATAATTTACTATAGAAAAGTTTATATATGAGAACAACATTCAGGTGTATATATGCCATATTCAAAAACTTCAGACTTACCTAAACAATTGATGACTTTACCTTTGACGGCTAAAAAAGTGTTTCTAAAAGCTTTCAATACTGCATCAAAGAAACACAGTGAAGACCGTGCTTTCAAGATCGCATGGTCAGCAGTTAAGAAGGTCTACACTAAGAAAGGCAATAAATGGGTACGAAGATCCTCTGTTAAGGTTAAGAGCGTAGTCTCCCGTAATGGATGGTTTGGACGAAGATATTACTTCGATACCGCTATTGCAAGTAATATTACCGCAGAAGACGGTTTAATAGCTACAGACTCCTTACTAGAGAACATCTCTAAAACAGGCAAGATAGACTTCAATGGAGACCTAGAACACGCTAAGTTGGAAGGTAACGAGGCATATAACGGACTATTCAAATTAATAAAACATGTTTATAGTGACGGTAAACTGTTCGGTCGATTTCAGGTTGACAGAACACACCCGAAGTATAAATGGTTTATAAACAAGTACGCTAACAAAAAAATTGGTGTATCGGCAGAATTTTATAACCCGACACAACAAGGAAACAAAATAATCGATTGTGATAGACTAGGATGGACCATCACTGATGACCCAGTAGACCCTAACACAATCGCTATGTAGGTGAAAAACAATGGATAAAGAAATGTATGAAGAAATGGCTATGAAGAAACTAGAACAACTCAAAGTATTTGATACTGTTATGGAAAAAGTATCAGAAGACGGTATTGAGATTGAGAAACCGACCCAAGTGTTAAACAAAGAAGCAACCAAAGAAAAATGGGAAGGACATTTAAAAGTTATGACAGAAGCTCTTGAGGAAGAAGAAATTAACCACAAGATTGCATTATGTCGACAAGCAGAGTTCCTAAAGAACCCTACTGTATTAGACCATCAAGCAACTTTCGCTTTTGAATTAGAAAGTGATGAGTGGAAAAAATTACAAACTCAAAAATTGCAACGATCATTCCAACGGGATGTTAACGGAGCAGAACTTACTGTAGACCGGATTAAAGTATTAATCGACGTGTTACAAAGAGAAATTGAGGCAATGTAAGATGGAAGTAGAAAACACAAATGTTCCTGGATCAGAAACAATTGTGGATGAGAAGAAGGTTCAAATTGAGGAAGCTATGAAAGGCTCCTCAGAATCTCAACCCTCTACCAAAAATGAGCAGGAACCAAAAAGCGACGAACTAGATATTGGAAACTGGATGAAAGAGTTTGAAGACGAAATTAAACGGGAAGAAACTCAAAAACGCCACGAAGATATCAAGGAAAAGAAAGACATCGCAAAACAATTATATTCAAAATTTCGTGATGAGCTATCCAAAGAGCAGCAAGCAAACGCTGACTTGAAAGCGAAACTCGAAGAAATGGAGAAAAGAATTTCAAATTTAAGCGCAGGCTCAAAAACAACCGAACATGAGCCAAATCCGTTCCGAGAACCGGTAAGACCAGACACTAGCAAGGATAAAACCGAGATTGCTAAGAAGGCAGCCCAGATGCTCGGTGTTCGGATGCACAATTAAGCTTAATACTGACAGAAAAGATAGAATAAAAAACAAGGTGAATAACCAATGGCTTTAGAAGCAAACGCATACACAACCACAACTGCTGGTACAGATGGAACTATTCCTAATTTGTACGATGAAGTAGCAGAAAAATATTTATATGAAAAAGAAGCTCTTAGACCTCTAGGAGTAGACAAATCCGCTATGTTACTTGGACGACCAGGAGACAACTTAACCGTTTACAAGGACACAGCTTTCTCAGTATCCGCTCTTTCAGAAGGAACCGATACTCCAGTTAGCGCAATGAGCTGGGACAGTGTTAATTTAACTGTTTCATGGTACGGAGACGCTAAACAGATCAGTAAGGAAGCATTAAGTTACGCTTTCGACTTCGTTTGGAATGACTTACGAAGACAGGCAGCAGAAGCTCTAGCTATCAACCGTGACACAGTTATCATGACTGAGTTATTGACAACTACAAGCACTGCTATCTATCCTAGAGACGGATCCGGAGTAGCTTACACCTCCAGTACAATCGTTGCTACCGCTGTATTAAGTTACGAGCAATTAGCTGAAGTACGTGCTGAAATGAGAGCAGACCAACGAACTATGAAGTACGTTATCGTATCTCCAGACCAAGAGAAATCTTTACTATCTGATGACAAATTCATCTCCGCAGATTATACAACCGACGGAGCTGCTCAATCAGGAGTATTAGGTAGAATGTTAGGAGCAACCTTCATCTCACACACCTCAGTACAAACTGTAACTGAAAACGGAGTAACCGTTAACCAAGCTATCGCTTTAGGTGAGAGACCATTCGTTTATGCTCAAAAAGTGAGCCCAGTATTCGAATTTGATGAAGAAACCAAAAGACAACGTGCAGTGACTTTCCACTACTACGAAGCTTTCGGAGTTCAGAACCTACACGATGAGAGTATCGTAATCGTTAAATCAGCATAGAGCTGTTTAACATTTTTTTATTTTTTTTATTTTTTAAACCATAAAAACACATGAGGTAACAGAAATGGGAAGAGAAGTTAAATGGGGCGTAATTTACGACCGAGAAGAAAAAAATATCAGCAATCCTAAATTCCAACCTTTCGGGGTATTATATAGGCTTGTTTCAGATAGAGACATCACAGTTATTAATGTAGATTTCAAAAAAGGAGAAATCAAAGAGATGACCGGATTACTTGCACAGCAGTGTATTAAGTATGGAAAAGGCGCAATCTCTTTATATAACCCTAGACAAGTACAGGCTAACAAGGAACAACAAGAACTTGAAGAGCTTAAAGCTAAGGTTGCTAAATTAACAGAGGGCAAAGAGACCCCAGTTACAAACATCTCCGAAGAAGTCAAAAAAACAAAAAAGAAAACCACTAAGAAATCAAATTTGACCACATCGAAAGATGTTCCTGGTGGTAAATAAGGGAGTAGCAAATGGGAGATTACATTGACGTATCAGACATCGAGACATATTTAGGGACTACATTTAGTTCCAGCACATCACCAACCGACACACAGATGACGGATTTTCTGGCTAAAGGAGAAGCAGATTTTGAAACTGAGGTAGGTGTGTTCACAGAACAAACCGTGACCGATGAGATCGTTGATGGACACTTTTTTGGAATTAAAGTTGCTAATCTCCCAATTCTTTCCATAACATCCATAGAAGAGCGTAGTGGGACTATCTTTGATCCTACCTACACCACAGTAGATAGCGCAGACTATCTTATCACAAACGCAAATATCGGTAAAGTAGAACTAGCAAACCCTATCAGCGGTGATAGAATGTACAGAGTTAGTTATACTTCAGGATATGCTAAAGCATCTATGCCAGAAGGCATCAAAACTTTAGTAATGTTATACACATTAAAACACGCATTTAGATTTACATTCCTAGAAACATACGGAGACCTTGGTGGTAGAACAGAAACCATCGACGTACAAGTATACAGAGAAGTAACCAACGGTGGTAGTCCGTTTAATGGACTAACCGCTATTGAACAGGTTATTTCAGACCAGAAATCAAAAGTACTAGGATCACTTAAAACATTCGCTGTATAATGGTAGACGCAACCGCAGTAAAAGCTAAATTAGACGCAGTGTTTGCACGAGACGATTTAAAACGTAACATCGTTGTGAACCACTACACCCTAACAGATAACTCTTTTGGAGAACCAGAACTAGTTTTTGGATCACAAGAAGTGTTCGATGGGATCATTGTTAATTATAGGGCTAATAAATATCAGTTTGACCCGGTTGGAGACTTTCCAAACAGCGAATTTATAATTTATCTATCAGTCGACGATACTGTTGGCAAAGATGACATTATTGACATGTTCAGCAGTGAATATGTAGTAGAAGGGATCGACAAATTCCCACTTGGTGACCTATTGGTTGCACAGATGATATTTGTCAAAGAGAAACAAGATTAGGTTAGAGACCTGTTTTGTAGCCTTAGAGAGGTAATACAATGGATTTAGTAACAATTAGTAATATGTACACAAAGGTATTCGAGAACCTTAAAGAAGTACTAGACACCAACACAAACGGCTACGAGGTTAGTCCAACTTATTCTAAAAACGCATCAATTCCTATTATCACTGTAGACGCAAATAAGAGACCTGGACAGAAGACATTCGAGAAAGGTAAAACTATTTGGACAGTAGATATTAACGCTATTCATGGGACATATAAAGGAGCATCAACCCTTGCACAAGAGATAGAAACACTTATTCTTGCTGCTGAGGACGATTTTGACGCTAATAACATGATCCTAGTGAATGAACCTATCCTAAACACAAATCAATTAAACAGGGGGAAGGGACGAGCACACGTGAAAACCCTCACCTACCAGTTCCTTGTAATTGAACAATGATTAAAGCAGGGACAGTGGGTATAGGTAAGACTAGAGACCCAAACTTTGCTAAGATCATGAAAAAGATCACCACTTTGGTGACTAAGAAGATCAACGAGGCAGCAGTTGAATCGTTCATTGACAGAGCAACAGAAAACGTGGCTACTCGAAAGAACGCAACTGGAAGGGGATTAAAGGCGATAGAAACAGCATTTAAAGCATTTACCCCATCAAAAATTGCTGGTGGAAAACAAACCCTAGTTATAGGGAGATTACCCCATTATTTCAGTTTACTGGAAGAAGGTCGTCAATCAAGTTTTTTTGAAGAAAAAGAAGTGGTTGTTGACGAAATACCTGGTTTAAGACAGTGGGTAGATAACAAATTAGACACATCACCAGACGTCTTAACAATAGGTGGAAAAAACACCTGGTATGGAAGACCCGAAAATCAATGGTTTACTGCTGGATATAACGGCATGAAAACCGACACTAGAAACAAAGCACTTGAAAAGTTACAGAATATAAAAACAATTTAAGGAGAAGATTACAATGGTACTCTTACAAGCAAAAAACGTAGAAATCTATATTGGTAATATAGACACAGCATCCGTAGACATCGAAGGCCGAGGTAACAATGTTACTATCGCAGCAGAAATTGACGCAGAGATCACTGGTGGAAATATTACAAACTTTACAAAAATCAGCACCACAGCTACCGAAGTTAGCGTAGAACCAGCTGAAGATGACACTGAAACAAGAAACTATATGGGAAGCACAGCTACTGGAGCACAAAACTCTAGCACTGTAACCGTTACAAACAACGATGTAGATGTTTCATTCACAACTGATTCTCAGTTCAACGAAACTATTACTAAGTTCGCACTAGATGATGCAGGTAACACCCACACTACATACAGTAACTACCAGTCATTTACATTAGGTAGTTCAACAACTTCTAGCACAATTGTATTAATCAGAGTTTACAGACAACTGTCTACCACTCACTACTACAAGAACATCGCTATTGTTGACCCAGTATGGAAACAAGTTCCAGTTATCAGCGGTACATCTGAAGACACAGTTGTAGAAGACGAATACTCACTACTTGGTAACAAAGCTAGCGTATTCATGGACTACTACAGTGACAGTAGCGCAGAATCACTAAGCAACTTCTAGGTATAGCCTAGATTATTTTTTATTTTTTTATTAAATTATTAGAGGGAAGAGAATGGAAGAAGAGAAAAGAAGGGTAAAGGTTGTCAAGATAGCTATGCCTGAACATTACGCCAACAAGTTCATAGAAGAGGCAAGATTAAACTTTTATGATAATAGATGGTCGTTTGTCATGTTTAACCACATGATGTTCAACGCAATGTACATGCAACAACCCGAAGATATTAAGAAAGAAATCCTCAAAGCGAGGGAAGAGATGGCAGAGATGATTATACAACTGTATAAGGTGAATAAATATGGAAAAAACTGAACACGCACTAGGAAAAGGAATGATGAAGCTAGGTGGGAAAGAGATCCCAGTTAGAGTTAAATTAAAAGACGTATTACGATTTATTAAAGGAATCAATAGGGCTAAAGAAGCAGCACAAGAGGGAATAGACCCTGATAGAAAAATTGTAGCTGAAGAAGCTCTTATTGATGTTCAGGCGGAAGTAGCCGTTAAAATCATCAGTCAGGGAGACCATAAGATGACTGAAGACGAAGTTGACGCCCTTGTCGCAATAAACTACACAGAACTATCTAAAGCTTTGCCTGTCTGCTTGGGCCTAGCAACTGAAGAGAAGATAGAAGAAATTGAAGCAGAAAAAACAGAAGAAAAAAACTAGCAACGCCTCTAACCGAGGCAGAGTTTAACGCTCTGCTTAAGAAGGAGGCAGAATCCGACCCTAAGAAGATTGATAAGCGACTAGCTTACAACATACACGCTTTGGAGTCAGAGTTTGGTATAGACATCACCGAAGACTATAGCTGGTTCAAACTTCAATCAAAATTAGAGTTCCTTGGTCAACGACAGAAGGATATAGAGAAACATCGTAAGAAGACTAAAGGTAAAAGGAGAAGATAATAATGGCCGATGTAACATTCAGCGTAGATGTGGTGATGAACCTCATTGATAAAACTGTACAGAGCAGTTTAAAAAGTGCAGAGTCTAGTGTAAAAGGTATATCAGATTCAGCAAAGAACGTACCTACCGGTTTGATAGAGAACCTGGAGGCTGAGTCTAAACAACTACTCACTTATGGTACTAACCTGAACAATATTGAGAAGACTATGGGTAGCAGTGCTGCTAAACAATATTTCAACACTATTGTAGAAGGTGGTAAGGCGTCCGTTGCACAACTTAAACGAGCACAGAAGGCAACCAAACAGTTTAATTTCGGTTTCTTGAGTTTAATCTTTGGTGGTATGGCTCTGCAAAGAACTTTCACCAATGTATATAATACTATCATAGACGGGTATAAAGATTTCGCTGACCAGAATGATTCATTTCTAACGGGGCTAACTGAGTTACAGGGCGCATTTACATTCTTAAAATTTATTATCGGGGACGCTTTCGCTAATTCCCCATTCGTTCAAAGTATGATCGAAAATATAACTATCGCTATTCAGGAACTAGCAATATTCTTAGACGATCACCCTAGACTAGCATGGTCTATCGTAGGTATAGCTATTGCATTAGCTGCGCTAGGTACAGTAGCGCTTATTGCAGGGCAGATGATAACTATTGGTATGGCATTAGATTATTTTGCCACAGCAGGACTAGGATCCCTTATGGGTATAGACGTTGCAGCACTATCAACCAAGATCGCAAGTATTATGAGTTCATTAAGTGCAATAGGAGGGGCAGTAGTAATTGGAACCTCACTAGTTTTCGCGTTCAACGACTTAACTGATGGTAGTTTTGACATGCCTAGTAACATTTTAACAGGGCTAGGACTAGGAATAGGAGCACTTATGATGGGTGTACCACCTCCAGCAGCTATTTTGATTGGGGCATTGGCTATCGCTGTTACCACTGCAATTGAAATTGCTATTGACCCAGAAGGATTCGGTGCGTTCACAGCACGTCTAACAAACTATCTAGTTGAACTGGTAGAATCAAATGTAGATCTGGTTACAAACGCACTAAAAGCTATATTTAATCCAAGTTATAGCCTAGGAGATTTTATGGAGGATCTAGACTTTAGTGGATTCGGAGAATCAATCAGGAACGGGTTCAGAGACGAGATAAACCGGATGGGAGAAGAAGGAGAATTGTCCAGATGGTTACAGAACGTGTATGACAGCTACGGACCTGCGTTTTCAACATCTACAACCGGCAATTTAGGTTTGATAGATACTTTTTCAGAGACGTTTGACGAAATATCCGCTTCTGCATCAGAGATAGACTTGTCTGGTGTTCAGGCACAAATAAGTGGTCTTGTAGAACCAACAGACGCATTAACCGTTTCAACGGATAGCGTTACCACTAGCATGACTCTAGCAGATGAAACCAGTGGTTTCTTTGCAGACACATTATTGTCAGTGTTAACCCCTAGTACATCTACCGCGCGTGAAGAAATTTCAGCTATGAGCGATGAACTAGAAAGGTACATAGATCTAATGGAGAGAGCAGAACAGACAAGTGGTTCAACCGGGTTCGCATCAAGAATTGGTTCATTATTCACAACATTAAGTTAGGTAAACAAAATGGTTAATATATATTTAGCAGACACAGGACAAGTACAAACAAACTTCGGTACTACAACCGCTTTTACAGCGTGGGGCAGTGCAACCGAAACACAGAGAACAGATGGTGAGTTTAAGGTTAGTAACGTATTAACTATGAAAGTTACCGCAATCAATTTTGGTATCAGTACACAAAATCAAGACACCCCTAATATCAACAATATCCAGACTAATTTCAGTAGGATAAGCGTATCCCCTATCAAGTTCAGTTTAACAGGAGAACTGCTTAAACAAACAAATTATAATATTACAACAGATACTAAAGACATTTCTAGTTTAAGAGATCTTGCATTAATGTCTATAAGTAAAGGGCATAAAGACTTATACGTTGATGACACAGCTGTTCCAGCTAGAGAAGCGTTAATGAGTTTATACCAACTAGCACAAGACTTCGGAGTAGAAGACGATGGTAGTGGTTCAACACAACGACATTTGAATGTTAGAATGGACAGTTTCTCTTTAAACGAGAGCACTAAGAAGGGAACTTATACAATCAATTTTACCCTATTATGGGACTTCAGTGATGTAGCATAATGGCAAGCACCAGTTATATAAAAAAGAAACTAGTATGGACCAAAGCAGATGGCACAGTGGTTACTCTATCAGGAGTTATAAACAATATTGCTACTGATGAGAATTTCGACCCTAATAACAATGTTTGTGAGGTTGAATTGTTTGACACCCCTGATTTATATGTTTCTGGTCAGTTTGCAATGCAAGAAGACGATAGTGTAGATGTTTACTGTAAAGTGGTTACTGCTAGTGATGATACAGCCTATTCTGATTCTACCGATATTATCTGGGAAGGATTATTTGTAGATTTCACTAGGACAGAATCTCCTGACAGTAAGACAATCACACTAACACTAGTGGATTATAACTACCACTTAAACAATCGTTTGTGGACACACAACTATGCAGATGAAGGTCTCAAGACAAACGAGATTGTACAGAATATTGTAGAATCCCTCATGGAGACTGATACTGGACTAGGCACTTACAAGGTTACCACAACCAATATAGATACTACTAGAGACGACAGCAGTGTTTTCCCTGTCATCGAACCAAACTGGTCTAATAAACCCGTGTATGAGTGGTTAAATGAGCTAGGAAGCACTATGTGGACAAACAGTCAAGCGGAGATAGATTCTGGATCACCTGTCCACACTAAGAAGATGATCTTCAAAATTAGGGGAGATGACGCTTATTGGAACTATCCTTCATCGTCAGTGGCTCTTACAATAGACGAGAGTACAACCGTGAACGAGATAAAAATAGTAACTCAGAACGAAGGCAGTGCTAATTACGTTATAATGGAGTGTGGTGAAGACTTTGATGGTGAACCTATATATTGGTATGCGTTTGATAAAGAAAGCACCAGCACTATCCAGAAGGACACCTATGAGAAGGTGTTAACACTAGCCGGTCTAGACAACGATTATGATGACCAGTATAAAGAGATCAGAGCACAGGCTATTGCAGACGGCCTATCAAACGACGAGTTTAAAGCGCTTATCAGGACTTTGGCTGAATCTTATGCAACATACTGGTTTGCTTATATTAACCAATCGCAACCACAGATAGATGTTACCCTACCTCTTACTACTACCTTATTGATAGGAGACATCGTTGACGTGCAGTTGACCAAGTTCCTACCTGGAACATATTACATTAATAAAATAAGTCACCAAGTGACAGACAAAACAGCAACAACACAATTAGAATTATTACAAGAAATAGAGGTATCATCATAATGGTAATGCAACAAGAACTAGTAGACGACATACTCGTTCCTTATATGGCAGGATTGTCATACAATATAGAGATGGGGGAAGATACATCCGTTGATTATACTGATGGAGATATCACCACAACAAACTTCACCGATACAGACCCTACAGCGTCAACTACTAGTAATGTAGTTGTTATTAATGGAGGAATGACTTCAGGGGAAGGTGGAACTGATGATTACAACGCTCTATTAATCACAGATGGAACTAATGCAGTGCTTAAAGCTCTTTTCACAGAGTTTACTAAAGATTCAAGCACACGAGTAGATATTCAAGCTAGAATAGCTTTCTTTGTACAATAATGGCATCAACAAGCACAGGACAACTATCTAACAACCTTGCACGTACTGACAAGACTTCATTACTACGTAAGGTTTACCGTAACAGAATCTCTGCTACAAATCTTAAATATACCAAAACAGAGTATGATACTACTGGTATATTTATAACAGGAGTATCTATAACAGGTGGTCCGGATATTACACTGGGTAGTGGTGGATTCCCTAGTTTGCCTACTACCACTGTTGTGTGGAACGACAACGATGAATACCAACTTATGTTTACACACGATCTAGACCTAGACACTAGTGATTGGACATTTAATTATTCTGGTGGACAGGTTACCACTACAACCAATGATATAGTATCAGACTATATAGCTAAGGATTCTACTAAATCGTGGACTAGTGCAACAGTAGAAGTGTCTGGTGAATTGGTTGATTTTACCACCAATTATTCTTTAACTTTAACAACCGATTCTGGGGATGTATCGGCTAGTTGGTCAGGAACGACCACTTTTTCTGGAACGACAAGTTTGAAATACAAAATAAGCAACGACGCCACCGGTGAAACATTGGATATGTTTGACCAAGAAGGCCGTCCAATGATAATAAAAATAAGGTATTCCTAGGGTTTATATAGTATATTTTAAAAAGCTTTATATACTAGTATACCTTTTAGTATACTGATATACTTTTATTATATTTTCGCGTAACAAGCGATGGGGTAAATTAAAAATGGTAAGAACTTATGATAGTGTACCAGTAGGCGGATATAGCAGAGAAATTAAGCGTACTCTTCCTGGTTGGTATGATACAGTAGCAGGTCAATTCGAATTTGTTACAGAGGCAAAACCATTACCGGTTTCTTTGGTAAACACAGAGTTTAACCTAGACGGTGATGTAAATATGGACGTTTCGGCGTTTAAAGACATTGCAGGAGCACAAGCAGACGCTTTTGTATATGAAGACGCAGCAAATGTAGGAGCTATTACACCTACATTCTTAGGAATAGCAGGATATGAATCAGGAGCAACCTCTATGCGTGCATTAAGCGCAGATGCTAGTGGTAACCTAAATGTTAATGTTGTATCTATCCCAGTAAGCATTACTGAGTACGATGAAGACAGCGGACACACAACTGGAGACAAAGGAATCCAGATGTTAGCAGTTAGAAACGATAACAACACTTCTTTAGTCGACACTGACCTAGATTATGCGCCTTTAGCAGTAAACTCAACTGGTGGATTAATTGGTGCAGGTTATGATGAAACTGAGAATTTCACTTGGTCCAAAGAGAAAAACCCAATCAGTCAACACCATCAAACTTCAGAACTAGCAGCAGTTACAGCACAAACAAATGGGACGTATGAATATACTTCAACCATGGATGACTATAGAAACTTTGCAATCCATATTCAAAACACTTCTGGTGGAGAGGGTTCAAATGTTTATACAGTAGAAGCATCAATGGACGGAAGCAATTATATTGATGTTACCGACCAATGGTTTGGTGTTACTGATGTTACAGACAATAATGCGTGGCTAGAGATGGATTCTGTTTGTGCAGCGAACTCAATTAAAGTAAAGGTTGTACGAAGTGGAGACGACGATACACCAGCACCAGACGGTGGATGGACAATTAACATTAAGAGGTTATACTAAAAATGGCAACAGTATTTGGAAAAAGTAGTGAAGCATATTTAAAATCAAAAGTAGAACCTACTGTAAACACTATTAAAGCACAAACATCAGAGATCAAAACTAAAACCGATAAGTTGCCTGTAGATACAGCAGCAATACTAGGTACGCCTTTTGTAGATATATCAAGCGATATTGGTGCAGTAGCTGGTGGAGTAGGTGGAATAGATGCAAAACTGGGAGCTCCAGTGAACGCAAACATTTCAGCTGATATCGCTAATGTTAAATCAGACACAGGTGATATTAAGACTAAGACTGACAAACTACCAGCAGATACAGCTGCATTATTGGGAACTCCAGTAGGAGCCGACTTAGCAACCGATATTGCTGGAGCTAAAGCTAGTGCAGATGGAGTTAAATCTGTTACAGACAACCTACCAGACGGTGGAGCATTAACAAGTTTAGCACAAGGATCTGACCTGACTGCGGCACAAGCAGACATTACTGCGATTAAGGCTATCACCGATAACTGCCCTCCTAACACAGGTGCAGCTTTCGTTTCAGTAGAGAACGCTGTGTCAAATGCACACTCTACCACAGATGGGAAAGTTGACAGTGTAAAAGCAGTAGTAGACAGCACAGAATCCAAGATTGGAACCCCTTCTGTAGACTTAATCACTGACATTGGTGGCGGATTTACCGCAGTTATGAATAGTGTAGGTGGAACCCTAGAATCAGACGTAGCAGCAGTGCAAAGTGATGTTACAACTATTGACGGTACAGTAAACACAATTAAGTCAAACCAAGATGTTCCATCACAGAACAGTGCAAACAATTCTCATATCAGCGACGTAGTTGGTAATAAGACCGATACTCCGGAAGGAGGAGACTCACTGGTTTCTATTGGGAAGACAACCGCTGCTCGTGTATCTATGTCAGTGGCAGATGATAAGATCAGCTATCCTAACGGAACAACCGAAGAGACAGTATACGAAATCACACCAAGTGGAGCTAAGTATAGATTAAAAGCACCTCGTGTTGATTGTATTAACTGCACCCAGAGCGGAACATTGAGAGTTTATGAAAAAATCAATGGTGTTTATAGGAGCGTTTTATCACAATCCACCTCCGCAGGAGAAGTATACATCTTAGCAGTAGATTTTGTGACTGACAACGACGTAAAAATAACCTACCAGGCAGATGTTGGTGAAGGAGTTTCACGAGATATCCCTTATGTAGTAGGAACAATAGGTAACTAAAAATGGTATTAGGATTAGGAGATAACACATTTAACCCAGACTTGTCTGACTTCAAGGACCAAAATAAAAAGTTGGGGGCAATCAGCAACATTAATATGATTTCTAGTGTTGCACTCGGTTCACCTTACTTTCAAATGGTGAACTTTAACAACACTAGTTCAGACCAAACTTTGTTAGAGATTAGTGGGATGGACGGTTTTCCAGGAGCAGCAGTTGTTCAAGTTATTGCAATTTGTAAAACAGGACTATCTTCTGCTGGTGGATGTAACATTTCAATTGGAGTAGATGGTGTTGAAGAAGCATTCGTCCCTTTAACTGATTGTACAACTATTGGAGCAGGAGAAGTTTGGTTAGATGCTACTTGTGATAAGAAAGTTGAAAGTTTTTCACAAGTTGCTAAATTTATTGTATCTGATGGTAAAGACTTGAAACTGTTCATTGAAGATGGTAAACAAGTTGATAGTGGAGAAATACATTTCTTTATTATAGCAGCACCATTAGGAATGAGTCAAGTACAACCAGCACCTTAGAGGTAAACTAAAATGTTAAAGATATATGAGCAATTGAAAGAATCTGATTGGTACAATGAGCAAGCCGATGTAGTGCAAATAACCTTGGTTGGTTTGATGGAAAAACAATCTCTTCGGAAGATTGCTCTTATCAATTCTTTTTCTTTATTAGAGGTTACAACAGCAAAAGAAACAATTCATCAAAGGATATTTGAGTTATATCCTAACCCAGAGGAGGATTTCCCAAAATGAGTAGATTACTATTAAACAGCTTACCTGCTGAGAGAGCGCATGGATGTGAATTTGCTGAAAAGTTTAATTCAATAACCGACATTGAAGCAAACGATGGAACCATTACTGGAACTTTGGCGTTCGAAAACAGCGGTGCGTATATTGATGACACCAACAACATTAAACACGACATCCCTTCCCATTTATTTAATAACATGGGACTGTCAATGGTTTTAAAATTTATACCTGATTGGAGCAGTTCAGATGGGTCAATTCATTTCATATTTGACACAAATGGTCCTAGTAACTCTAGATTGTGGAAGATGACTAACAATGATTTACGCCTAGTGTTGAATGGAACAACAATTGATATTCCTTATGCGACATGGAGTCCATACTATTATCAAGGTCAGATGAATACATTAGTCATTGCATGTGAAAGTGGAAAGAATAATGTATGGTTGAATGATGGTTTCATACTTGATAATGACGGTACAACCTGGAGCACAATAGAACATTCAGAACTTTATATTGGAACAGACAGTACAGGAAATAACTCTGCTAGTGGTAATTATAGAGAATGTAAAATATTCACTGAAAGAATTACTTATGATGACGCTGTTAACTATCTACGCAACGAGATGTTTAACTATATGCGACATCTTATTGAATACTGGCCTATGAGAACTTCTGATGAATCAGGTTCAACAACTGTTGGAGTTAAAGGTAAAGTCCTTGAATTCGTGGGAGGTGTTACTAAAATCCCTGGATCAAGAGGTTATATGTTCGACGGATCTACTGGTTACATGGAATGTAAAGACGATGGACTAGATTTTGGAGATGGTACCAGTGACTCACCAGGCACTCTGGTTGGTTTATTTCAGTCTAAGAGAGGCGCGACAACTCCTTTCTTCAATAAACACGCTGACTCATGGGGGCCTTCAAACTATAGGTTTGGTACTTTTGGTTCTGGTGCAATGCTAGCATATCTTTATGATAAGAGTAGTGGTGGGTTCAGAGGAAGAATCGCTTCAACAACATCAGCAGATAAAGTGGGTGTTTGGACCTCGCTTGGTTGGGCTTATGACGGAAGTGGTGACCCACATGCTGGATTAAGGATTTACATGGATGGTGTTCGAGAAGATACCTCTAATGCTTCAAATGGTCTCTCGTACACTGCGATGGAAGATCTTGATGATACCTCATACCCGTTAACCATTGGAAGATTGATGTCCCAATATTTAGATGGTGGTATTGCAGGTTTCATGGCTTTCAACATACGGCTAAGTGCAATCCAGATGTCCGATGTTAACTATCGACTAAGGAACAGTCTTCACGACGATTATTAAATTTTTAGGTGATAGAAATGTTAGAATATGTTTTATTTGCAGGGCAGCTTGGACAAATTATATTACAGGTAGCCAGTGCTGGTTTGGCTTTCATTGTTTACAAAAGAATTAACCATGGTAACCGATGGTTTCTTCTTTCTGGTGGATTTGCATTAATGGCAATACGTAGAGTGACCGCTCTACTAACTTTTGATCCGTCTAGCACAATTGAATTTGTTCAACTAGCAGACAAACTACTACTACCACTGACAATAAGCATTTTGTTGTTCGAAGGTATGGTGTGGCTAAATAATGCAACTAAACGAGAAGTAAGTCGAAGGGAATCAATTGAGAAGAACCTAGGCGAGCTAAAGAGGATAACAGAGAGGCTCACACAATGAACAACGATGACAGCTGGCAAATATGGAGTAAACACGTGCTATTAGAATTAGAGAGACTACACTTAGGACAAAAGGAACTTAAAGAAGATGTGGCAGCGTTACGCACCGAAGTAGCTATGTTGAAGGTTAAATCAGGTGTTTGGGGGGCCGCAGCCGGCCTTATTCCTGCAATCGCTGCAATCCTTGTTGCACTACTAGCATAGTGCTTTTTTATAATTTATTATACAAAACTTTATATATAATGACTTCTATTAAGCTATAATTACACAAATTCCCGTAAAACGGGGGAGAATATTACAAAATGAAAACAGAACACAAAAAACTAGCAGCTCTTATTGGGGCTGGAATAATTGCAGGTGCAGCTATCGGGGGCGCAGTGGGTGTTGTTTCACAACAATCAACTATTGATGATCTATCAGCTGACCTAGCTATCTTAAGCGCTGAGTTAACCTCAGCAGAAGCACAAGTTTTAGAACTTGAAAACCAAGAACCTGTTATTGTAACAGAGACAATTGTAAATGAAACAATTGTAGAAGTACCAGTAGAAACTATTGTAGAAGTAGAATCTGCTAACTTGTCTATTGTATTAGATCACATCCACGAATTAGATGGAGACGTAGAATACTTACTAGACGACCTAGATGACGACGAAGTAGAATTAATCGTAGACCGTATTGTATTCGTTAACGAAGTTAAAGACTTAGCTGTAGCAGAAGTTAAAGCAGAAATCTTTGATGAGTTAGACGGAGAAGAAGTAGGCGAAGTAGAACTTGATGAAGACGAGATGGAAAGATTAAAAATCGATGACGATCTTGACGAAATCATGATTGATGATATTGACTTCGAAGACGGAGACGCTTTAGTTACCGTTACTGGTTCTTTCGAACAAGATGATGTAGAATATGTTTTCTCTGCTGAAGTTTCCATTAAAGATGGAGAAGTAGATGAAATCGAGAGCATCGAAGTTTCTGAAGAATAAATTTAAAAATTTGGGGTTTAATCCCCTTTTCTTTTTTCTTTCCACAACATAAACACCGCATTAGTGATTACATGTGCTAGGTGGTGTTTACCACTTTCTGGATCATTCATTTCTCCTTGCATATAAGCACTGAAATGCCTCATCATCGCTGCTTGATACCGTTCTATCTCTACTCCTTTCCAGTTGTTGGGAGCATACTTCTGTGCACCGAATGTTAGTATGTCTACCACATCTTCTATAACATCGTATGGTAGTAGATCCCATCTAAGTTTACCATCATCAAATTTCATACCAGTTGGGTTCACTGGAGTGGTTAACTTTGATTCCTCTCCTGCTAAATACCCTGTCACCGTGTCTATTGGTTCACCTGTTACCATGTCAAAAAAACCTTCTATGACCATTTTACCTTGACAAATACTACAGGGATGGTACAATAAATCATAAAATTCGCTGTCTATTGTTCTTTTACCACCACAATTAATACATTTCGTTTCTACTATCATATTATCACTTCCCTATTCTTTTCCTATCTTTCACATGTATAAAGTTCTTCAACTCGTTCATAAAAGGAGCATAGATAACCGCATCTAGCCATCTATCCCCTAATGCCTTCTGTAACTCCTCTATCTTAGCGTAATGCTTTGCTTTACCAACCCCTATAGCTATATTAGGAACCAGGTAATGTTCCCCTGGACCGTATTTAAACGCTATCTGAGCCTGTATAGAGCTTGTTGACTTGTATGTTGTGATACTGTTCACACGGTAACGTCTCGTCAGAAGCGTATAATCGCCCTCTGCGACACTTTTAATCCAAGTAAGTAGTTGGGAGGGAGAAACAAAGAAATCGTCTCCAGAGGCAAGTAAATGGGGTTTAATGAAACGTTTGTATGTTTCCTTAGCCAATTTACTACAATCTCCTTTAACAATCTTGATTCCTTTCTCTTTCACCCTACCATCTTCTAGTTCATAGATATAATGCTTCTTATTGAACTTACCTTTATCGTTCCTGAAGAACCACATTCTAGTGATCTTATTCTCAATCTCGAAATCGTGAGTGTCTATCGGTATATTGAAACTAGCAATCTGTTTCTTACTGATGGCCTTACATAGACTCTTTAACCCCTCTTCATTGTCGAACGGATCCCTCACGTACACTGAGTCTGTATCAGTGTATAGACACTCGTACCCATGTTTGTTTAAAATCTCTCTGGCATGCTTAATAGACCTACGAGACATAGCAGTACAATCGCTAGCGGTGGTGAGATTGTATACACTGATAAATAGTGGCGACCCACTAATCCCATACATCGTGTTGATAGTAATTTTAATAGCGAGCTGTTTCCTATCCCTGGTCTTCCACTCTTCACTGTTCCTGTCATATTGTTTCATCTCCTTCTTAACTTTAACCCTGGTGTTAAATAACCTCCTGATAGTCTTCTCTATCTTACCGGGTGTACTATCATAAGTTCCGTTTATGGCATCTTCTCCTACTCCATACACTTCTCCACCAGTCCAACCGGACACACCCTCTTTGACTGGACTATAGAGGTTTCCACCCATGAACATGTGAGGGTAAAGACTGGCGAAGTCTATACAGTATATGTTACCTTCAGCGTGATCCATATAAGGCAGAGCCACGAACCCTCCTTTATACTTGACTGTCGCTAGTCCTTCAATGTTGTCCCTGTACAACTCTGGTAGACCTGCCTGGTGACAGATAATCTTGTAAGCGTTGGCACCACTACTACTGGTTAACCATTTCATCCTATTAACGTCATCAGGTTTCATAAACTCCATAAACCCTGAGAAGAAGTCGTACAAGTATTCGTATAGGTGGTAGGTAGTGTCCAGGTCTCCTTCTAGGTACTCTTTCATCTCTCTCAGTTCTTCTCCTACTAGCATTGGTTTAGCCAGTAACCTGAAATCAAAGTCTCCCTTCTTCACTGGTAAATCGAAGAAGTTTGCTAGGTATCGTAGGTTCATCTGTCCTCTACCAAAGTCTAGGTACATCATACTACGTGCACGTTTCTCAATGATCTCTTGAGTGTCCACTAGGATGTGTCTATCACCCGAAGAAGTCTTGAACGTGTACCCGTGTCGTTCCATAACTTTAACGTCGTAACCCATATCCATAGAGTTATAACTACGGGTCTTGATGTTGTGACCTACCAAGATAGGGTACATACTTAGAATGTTTTGTATAGCTTCCCTCTGACTTGCATGAAATATCAGCTTTTTACCGGTTGGTAACCTGAAACCTACATACCGTAGTATGTCTTGGTTCGGATCAGGTTTACCTGTAGGCGTGAATGTTTCAATGTCGAATACTAATGACCGTTTCTTTAAATCTACCATAAGTGGTAGAAAGAACAACTACTATATAAACTTTACGGTTGTATCACATAGTAGAGGTTAGCCAATGCAGCTGCTCCCCAGATGACTGCTCCAGAATATAATACTGCGTTGGCCTTTTTAACATGTCCGTTCCTTGCTAGGTATGATGCTGCTCCTAATACTATTCCACATGATAGTAGTTTGGCCGTGAACAATACGTTGGTGGGGTCACTGTTCTGCATGAAATGTTGGAGTAACAGGTTACCCTCGAAAGAAGTTCCGTATGTTTCAATGTTGTGGTTTGTTAGAAACCCATCCATTGCTGCCGCTGAAACGAACGACAACACTGCTTCATCTTTTACTTTATCCTCTAATGTCATAAATACTCATTTTAATCTAAATTCAATTATGTTCAAACAGTGGGGTCCCTGGGACTCGAACCCAGTTTTAGCTCTCCACATTGTTTAGACACAATGCGCCTAGGCCCCATAAAATACTTTCATCCATCTATGATTATAGCTATTACCCACATTGTCAAAAACCCTGCTACAAAAGCAACCACTATTATTGGATCAACCATCATCTCTTCCTCTTTTCTATTGCTTTGAACATTAAAACTACAGCCGCATAGAGCATTAAAAAATAACCAATAGGCTCGATGAAAACGCCTGCTGTGATAATAACAAGAACTCCAATCACCAAGAATATCTCTTCTTTCCAAGTTAACATTATTATCTCTCCTCTGGTTTAGTACAACAATAAAACCTACCACCCGGTATATACACTTCAGTAGATCTATCCAAATATGGACAAAGTATCTCTGTGTCGATAGGTAGTGTGTTACATAAACCCAGTTCACCGGTTTTATATAATCCACCTTGGTTGCCTTGACATCTAGTAATGTTCTCTTGAATTGTTCGTGTTTCAAGATCTTTCTCTGCTTGTCTTTCTTCCCACGTTTTCATTTATCTAACCCCAACTCTTCTAATATTCTTTGTTTCTCTCTATTAGCTGCATTGATGATGTTACACTCAGGAGTTATTCCTCTAACAAAAACAACTGGACCAATCACTTCTTTTACTCGTTGTTTACTGAGACAATGTTTTCGAATATCATTTGTTCTCACAGCACTTATTTTTTTCTCTTGACCATCTATAAATTCCCATTTCCATTGTAATTCAGGAAATTGTTCTTCAAATTTCATCTTTTCCTCCAATACTACTGATAATAATTCTAAAGGTATCAATGAAACGCTGCCTTCGTCCACAAACATTCGGTATGCTTCGCCTTCCCTAATTCCTGCTGCTGCAACTTTACCAAACATTGGGTGGATGTCACCAATCTTCCATTTCATTGATTACATGTCAAATGGATTAAATCACCACAAGTGACAATTGCTTCTACAGGTATATTAGTCAAAAAGGTTAGGCATTGTTCCAATTCGTCAAAATATACCTTGTCCCATTTCATTCCTTTGTGTTCATTTTTAATTAAACTATGAATAGTCATTATGTTTTTCTTTTTTAACCCAAGGTCTTTTACCATAATTTGTAAATTTTTTACATGCATCAAACTAGGGCAAACAATTAAACACTCGCCTTCTGCCTTATCCACTGACCGTAATAGTTCTGTAGATTTCCCACTTTGCCTTACTCCATTAATTATTTTCATCTTCTCTCCCCCTAGTCTTTTTGTTGTTCATTTCTTCTTTCTTGTAATCTTTGACACCAAAGTTCTGCAAATTCTGTTAATTCTTCTTCGGATAAATCTTTTAATGCAAATAATCCTTGTTTGGTTTTAATAAAGTTAGGTACAATTGGTTTTTCAAATTCTATTTTCATTTTCTCCCCCTAACCTGCGTTAAACGAAGCACATATTATTCCTTTTTCAATCCCTTCTTTTGCTTTACCTATGTGTTTTACTGTTAACAAGTCAGCATCCACCCAAACGGGAAAACAACTTTCTTCTTTACCACACCAATCTTTTGTTATTGGATGAATTAATCTTGCTTCCATTTCAGATTCAGCACACACTACTATTGAATCAAAGGTATCGTATCCAGTATTTATCTTTTGACTTAAATGATATATTTCCATTTTCTCCCCCTAGTCTTTTCTCATATTAGTCTTGTTTGTTTGCTACTAGTAACATGGAAATACGTTCTAGTATATAAATGTTTCGGTAATCCGAACTTATCTAGGGTCAACTGTTCTATTGTCTCTGACATATTTTATCACATCACTCCAGTTATAAACACGGATGATTCCCTCTTCTAATTCTTTATCTCTGTTCCATGGACAGTCTAGCAAGAATGATTCTGCTCCCCATTCATGTGTACTCTTACAATTTTTCAACGAATCATCAATGTGGTAAGCTGCTCCAAGCTCGTCTATTACAACTCCCTTAGGTTTCTTCCATGCGTACCAAATTTGTCCAGTGCCGTACGGCATGTTTTCATTGATCCACCTTCTAGTGTCTAAATGATTCCGTGGGTGTCTATTGGTGACAAATTGTACATCAAAATCCAGGTCTAGTAGATCCTGTATACCTTCTGCTGCCCCTGGTCTAGGGCTTAATGTTCTCAGTCTACCCTGTTCCTCAAACTGTGTAATCCTACGATAGAACTCTACCCTAGATAAACCCATCTTATCACTCATATCATACTGGTCCATGTCTTCCCTGTCTAGTATAGGACCACCATACACTTGCCAGTTCCATCTTAAGAAAGTGTCAACATACTCTGCTAACACTTCGTCAATGTCTACTGTAAATACTGTTTTCATTTTATTCCCTCATAATCTGTTCTGCTATGTATCTTCCATACACAAACAACATCACTGGGTCAGCACCGAAATATTGGTTAACCTGTTCCCATCCTCTATAAAGTTGTTCCGCTGCTCTAGCACGTGTTCTTCTTGTACAAGATCGTTTATATTCTATAATATGATAATCTCCGTTGAACAATATCAAGTCTACCTCTGCTACTGTGTCTCCGTTAGGTCTACGGAAATCAAACTCTGTAGCACCCCATAACACATTATCTATGCCGATAAGCTCTGGTTCCGCCAATAGCTCTTCTAGTCTTAGTGCGTGTATCTTGCTAGAGTTAGTCATCCTTCGTTCACCCAATAGGTGTTTCCATCACATCTATCTCCAGCAATCAAACCGTAACTCTCCCAAAATTCCATGAAAGCGTTATAATCAGTAGAAACAAAGATAGGTGTTCCGTGTGGTACATGTTTGTGTACGTAAGCTGCTACACCATGTATGTTATCAATGTCTACTCCATTCTCTACTTTACCATCATAGATGTTAACCCTGAATGTAGGTCGTTTATTCACTATAATGTCTTGTACTAATACTTCTATCCCTTCTTGTCTTCTATTCATCTTCGTATAACCTCCTAGTCTCAAATTTTTCTCGTATCTTTTGGATTTGTTTCTGAGTATCCTTCAGTTCGAGAATTGCTTTATCAAGCGCCCTCCTCTCTTGTGCAACTACAGAATAATACGTTGCCGTTTTACATAGTTGGTTAATTTTGTCGGCCACCATTCCTTCATATATGTCTAGTACTTTTTCTATTTCACATCTTTCATCAATCGTTAGATTCATTTTCATATAACCTCCTATTACATGCGAACATGTACAATTCTCTTACAGTAGCAAGCTCTTCTGGTTCATTAGGTACGAACACTCTAACCAATGGACCATGGTATGGACAAATTACTGGGTCACACGGCAGAT